>JABLTS010036849.1_pt1 | contig 196863 bp, 210 predicted proteins | sample 7160081 | NCBI WGS metagenome assembly JABLTS01 (sample SAMN14651231, study PRJNA627086) | human gut metagenome | isolation source: feces | host: Homo sapiens | reverse complement strand
TTGTTCATACGTTTTTTGCACAGCATTATAAGCATCTTGTTGATGTTCTTGTAATTCTAGTTCTTGTTGTCCATTTTTTATCATATGTTTCCTCCATTTATACAAAACTTATATAATTTTTATTATTTCAAATTAATTGTGTAAGTATTGTATTTATTTTCTTTTGCTATATATTTTTTATTATTATATTTGATAAACTACAGTGTTTCAAAGTTTTAATTATAAAATGGTCCATTTTTCGCTTGTAAAATACTATTGTTTTATATCTCCCTAATCCTTTTCAAAATTATTCTATCATTAAAAATATTTAATATCAATAAATTTTTTAGTATTACTATAGTTAGTCTATTTTCTTAACAATTTATTCAGCTAACCAATTAGCAATATCAAAAATTTGTATTCCTTCGTATTGATAATTATCATGTCTTGTTCTAGCAATTATAATTTTAGGATAAGCATCTTTAATTTCCAATAATGGCTTAACTTCTCTTTGCAAAGTTTGTTCATCAGAAATATTGTCAGATACCTGAATATATATTTTTTCATTTCTTCTTGATGCTACAAAATCTATTTCTTTATTGTATAAAGTTCCTACATATATTTCATATCCTCTACGTAATAATTCTATTGCTACAATATTTTCATATATTCTGCCATAATCCATGTTTGTTGTTCCTAATAAAGCATATCTAAATGCATGATCAGAAAGATAGAACTTATCTTGTGTACTTAATAATTTTTTGCCTCTTATATCATATCTTGAAACCTTATAGAATGCAAAAGCATTACAAAGATAATTAATATAATTAGTTATAGTTTTATCCGTAATTGCAACATTGTTATTGTTAAGTACATTTGTTATATTATTAGATGATGTAAGATTTGATATATTATCCATTAAATAGTTATTTAAATTATTTAACACATCTATATTTCGGATTTTATATTTTTGATTAATGTCTCGAACTATTAAAGTGTTATACACATCTGAAATATAATCATATTTTTCTTTTTGCGTTTTATATAAGTATGAACCTGACATTCCGCCTTCTTTAACATAATTATCAAAAGCATCTTGAATATTGTTATATTTATAATATTCTAAATATTCTTTAAAAGAAAATGGATATACATCAATACAAAATGTTCTTCCTGTAAATAATGTTGCTAAATCGCTACTCATTAAAAACGCATTAGAACCGGTAATATAAATATCATATTTTTCTAGAGCATGTAAACCATTTATAGCTTTTTCAAACCCGTCACACATCTGAATTTCATCAATTAATATAAAATTTTTTTTATTGTCTATATATTTTTCTTCTATATAATTGTATAAGTTATGATATTCCATTAACTCTTCAAATGTTGGAATATTAAAATTTATATGAATTATATTAGATTCTTCTATATTTGTATTTATATATTTTTTGAAAGCTTCCAATAATTTTGATTTTCCACTACGTCTAATTCCAGTTAAAACTTTTATATCTGGGGTATCTATAACATTAATTAATCTTTCTAAATAATTATTTCTTTTTATTAATTTCAATTAACTCACCTCTATAACTATTATATTATTCTATTCCGAAAAAATCAATTTTTTTGAACAATTCGTAATAATATTATGATCCTTTTTTAGAATTTAATACAAATTTCTAAAATTCTCATATTTATCGTGTTCTACAAACAATAAATTATAAAAAAACTCACTCTTACACGAGTGAGAATCTAGCAATATTAATTTATTTGTTCTTTTCCCATATTTTTCTTATAAATTTTAAAGATAATGTCGATAGCGAAAAACCAATAACCGGAACAAGTGAACTCAAAAATATATTATCATAATTTCTAACAAGATATGAATATATAATAACTACTATATATGTCAAAATCATTATCCCAATTCTTCTTATCCAGCTTGTTTCCCAAGCTTTATCTAATTCTACCTTTTTATTTCTTTCTTTTATTTTTTCAATTTCTTTTTCTAGATTATTAATTTCCATCTTATACAACTCCTTTATCATCCATTATGCATAGCATTATAAAGTTTAATAATTGTAGTTTGCATTTACTTATTATTCTCTAGTTTTCTTTTTGCAAATTCCATTCCTACAATTACTAATCCACCTACTATAAAATATATTATATTAAAAGTACTAAAAGATAATGGTGCTTTTGGAGCTTCTAGTGTTGTTGCTCCCATGATAATTGCATAAATTGATCCTACCATTAATCCTAAAATTAAATATATTGTTTGAGATCTATATTTCTCTAATGCTTTTTTTACTAATTTTATAACAAGTGCAATTCCTGTTAAAATTCCTAAACCAAAAACAAATAATACTGGTATATATGCTAAATTTAAATGTAACGTCTCTTTAATTCCCGTTATAATTGGAACATATAATCCAAATATTAAAAGTAATGTTGACCCAGATATTCCAGGTAATATCATTGCAGATATTGCTATCATTCCAGCTACAAACACATATATTGCTAATCCAAAATTCAAATTTGTTATATCAATACTTGTTTCACTTCCTGTTTGTGGATTGAAATATGTAATTGCTGATACAATTATAATTCCAATAATCGTAAATATTAAATTTTTATATTTTCCCTCTATATTCTGTTTTTCTTCTTTTATTATTAAGGGTATTGCAAAGATTATAAAACCTATAAATAAAGAACTTACTTGATATATATGTGTTTCAAACAAATTTGACAATATGAGTGAAGCTATAGCCATTCCTATAACCCATCCAATTCCTAATTTTATTAAAAAATTTATTGAACTTTTTTTATCTTTTTTTCTACTAATTAGTGTATTTAATGAATTTATAAATTTATCATAAAATCCAAGAACAAATGCTACTGTCCCACCAGAAACTCCTGGCACACTATCTGCTAAAGCCATCGAGAATCCTTGTATTAAATTTTTTATAATTTCTTTCATTATTTTCTCCTTTTCTTATTTAAATTTATATTATATCTTTTAGTTTAAATTTTTTCACCTTCTTTCAAAATAATAAAATAATATTTATATAATTTATATCATATAATAATTTTATATATACTGTCAATTATTTCTAAAATGAAGAATCTATTTTTATAAAAAAGAGTTGATCCTTTAGCCTGTATCTACACTATAATAAAGAAAAGAGCCTGCAGACAAAGTGTCTTTTAGGCTCTTTTAGAGGAATAATTGCAATCAGACAGTATTACCAATTAACTGCAATATCCAACTGATAAGGATCAATTGCTGTGAAGTCACCAGTGTCACAAACAATTCCTTTTCCCAACGATGTTTCAACAATTGTTCCAAGAGGACGAATGTTAAGATCTGCTGCACACATTACATAGCATCCCAACATTTTAACTCCATCCTCTCTAATCCAATATTGATATTCGTGGCCATTATTCTGCATTGCTGCAACAACATTGGTCATATCGAGGTTGTACCATGTCTCGTTACCAGAAGGACCAGAAAAAGTTCCTCCTTCCTTGGTGAGCCCAGGCTCTAAAACATTTTCTTCAGCTTGCTCAACAATTTTAAGAACTTCTACTTCTTCAGTAGTGGTACTTAAAGCAGTTGTAGTGCTTGCTGTTTCAAAAGTTTCAGTTTTGGTTTCAGGTACGGTCGTTGTTGTAACAGTGGTCGTCGTAACGGTTTTTGTCGTAGTAGTCGTTGCTGTTGTCTCTTCTGCAGTTGTACTTGCTGTAGTGACTGGATAATTTTGATTAATCGGTGTTGCCATAGTAGTAACAGATTTTTTCAAAGTCATTCCAGTTCCAAGCAGTATAACTGCAGACAGTGTTGTTACTCCTATAACAGGAAGTAACAAACAAGTTTTTTTCCGTCTTTCCTTCATTTCTTTTTTCCTCCGGATTTTACTTACTGCTAGTATAGCATTACTATAATTATAGCATGTTTTAGCATATTATTCAAATTACTAACTATTGACATTGGATTTATTAATGATAGAATTAATTAAAAACGATATAAAGGAATGATATTAATTATGGTAAACATAGAAAATAACCCAAGCTTTTTAAATTCTTTTTTAGATTATACTGCTACTATTTTAAACAAATCTCCTAATACTATAAAAGAATACAATTACGACTTAAATAATTTTTTAAAATTTATTTTATACCATTTTAAATTAACAAATGAGAAAGATATAAAAAATATAAATATTCATGATATGACAATCGAAACAATAAAGAAGATTACATTAGATGATATTCATGCATATTTATTCTATTTAAAAAATAACTATCAAAGCAAAGCTGCTACTCGTGCAAGAAAAGTTGCTAGTATACGCGTGTTTTTTAATTATTTAACATCAAAAACCAATTTACTAGAAAAAAATCCTGCTCAAAATTTAGAAACTCCAAAACAAGACAAGCGTATTCCAAAATATCTATCTTTGGATGATAGCAAAAAACTTTTAGAAATAGCAATGAGCGATGATGACCGAAATAAAGAAAGAGATTATGCAATAATTACATTGTTTTTAAATTGTGGTATGCGTTTATCTGAACTAGTTGGTATTAATATTAGTGATATTAATTTTAAGGATGAAAAGCTTAATGTTATTGGTAAAGGAAATAAAGAACGTACCATTTATTTAAATAAAGCATGTATAAACGCCATAAACTCATATATGAAAGTACGTCCAAGAGATGCTGTTAAAACTGATTCTCGTGATGCTTTATTTTTAAGTGAACGTAGAGAACGTATTAGTAATAGAACAGTTCAATATATTGTAAAACAAGAACTAAAGAAAGCTGGACTTGATACTAATAAATATTCTGTTCATAAATTACGTCATACTGCTGCAACTTTAATGTATAAATATCGGAAATGTTGATATAAGAGCATTACAAGAATTACTTGGACATGAAAGCATTTCTACTACAGAAATATATACTCATGTTGATAATTCTCAAATTAGAAATGCCGTTGAAAGTAACCCTTTGGCAGACCTATAATCATTTTATAGGTTCTTTTTTTATTTAATAACAAAGATATGAACTTGAAATTTCTTTAATTGGTTATTTATATTGTTGGAATCTTTATTTCTTGTCCTACTGATAAATTAGATGATTTTAACTTATTTACTTTTTTTATATCATTTATTATTTCTCTTATTTCCTTATCTTTATAATAACTATTTTGGTTTTGTTGTTCTTCTGCTATATTCCATAAAGTATCTCCAAACTCTATATATGTTTTGGTAAACGTTATTTCCGAACGAGATAATGTACATCTGGATATAATGCATAGCACTATAAATATAAAAAACAATATTATTATATTAGTAGTTATAAACTTTTTCTTATTTATTATTTTCATAACAAGCCTCCTTACCAAACATCTTTTTGTATGTTTGCATTATATACGAACAACAGTTCTTTTGTCAATACTTTTCTATTATAAATACAATATATTTTTTGTACATTTATTAACATAATTTCATATTATATATAAGAATTTATATTGAAAGGAGGAATAATTACTTTGAAATTATTAAATAAAAAAGTAGGTTTTATTTTAACAGGTTCCTTTTGTACCTTTAATAAAACCATAGAACAAATGGAAAATATAAAAAAGCAACAAGCTAAAATTATTCCTATTATGTCATATAATAGTTATAATTTTGATACAAAGTTTGGAAACTCTAAAGATTTTATAGATAAAATTGAAAATATTTGTGAGACAAAAATTATTCATACAATACAAGATGCTGAACCAATTGGTCCAAAACAATTAACTGATATAATGTTAATTGCTCCATGTAGTGGAAATACAATAGCAAAACTTGCAAATGGTATTACAGATTCTCCTGCTTTAATGGCTGCAAAGTCCCACTTAAGAAACTCTAAGCCATTAGTAATTGCAATTTCTACAAATGACGGACTAAGTCGGAAGTGCTGAAAATATCGGAAAAATACTTAACAGAAGAAATTACTATTTTGTACCATTTAGACAAGATAACCCTATTACCAAACCTCGTTCATTAGTTTTTGATTCAAATTATATTGTAAAAACTTTAGAACATGCCTTAGATAATGAACAAATAAGCCCTATATTATTATAAAAGTCAATTTTTCATGTTTTTACACATATATAATAATATCCAATATATAATAAATGAAACTTTTTAAAAGTTCTTACACTAATAAAAAAATATATACATATTAAATTCATTTAGTATGTATATATTTTTATTTATATTTAGTATTCAAAAATCTTTTTTACTTTTGGTATTACATAATGGCTTCCACCACGATTTTTAACATCTTCTATCATACTAACAACAAGCATTTGCTTTTGACTATTTTCATCTGCTATAAAAGCATTAAACCATCCAAGTTCAGTACCAGATTTATCTGATGTTGATTTTTTTATTTCTGCTGTACCTGTCTTTCCTGCTAATTTTACTCCTGAAATTTGTGCACTATGTCCTGTACCTCCTGGATTTTCTATAACTTGTATTAAGTCATCTTTTATAGTATTAGCAGCTTCTTTAGTAAAAGCTCCACTAACCCAATATTCTGGAGATGAATTTTCTTTATATTCTAAATATGGTTTTATCATACTACCATTATTTACAAAAGCTGAATAAATTGCTGCCATATGTATTGGATTTACTAATACTTCTGCTTGGCCATAACCTGTATTGGCTAGTTGTGCTTCTGAAGTTATTTTTCCACCATTTGCGTACTGTGATTCTGTTGTTGTTAAACCACAAGGAATTTCTGTATTAAATCCTATTTTTTTAAATTGTTCTATTAATGTAGATGTTCCAATTTTTAATGCTGCTTTTGCAAAATATATATTATCTGAATATATAAGTGCATTTTTTAAGTTTGCAACACCTCCATATGTTGCAAGAGTTGTAACTCTGAAGTTTCCCCAACTAGAATCTTTTTGCCAACTTGTTCCACTCTTTCCAAAATTATCATCAGCTGCAAATTTATTTGTTGTTAATCCTATTGCACCAATTACTGGTTTAAATGAAGAACCTGGTGCCCAAGTAGCTTGATATCTGCAGTAAAATGGTTTATTTGCATCATTAGTTAAAGTATTCCACTTCTCTTGTGAAATTCCATTTATAAAATCATTTGAATTATATGATGGTGTACTTACTAAAGCAAGTATCTCTCCTGTTTTAGGATTAATTACACAAGTAGCACTTTTTTCTGAAGAATAATCTTCATATATTTTTGTTTGTAAATTTGAATCTATTGTTAATTTTATATTCTCTCCGTCTTTACATTCTCGTTTTACTATTGTTCTTTTTTTATTACCATTACTATTAGCAATATATATTTCAGCACCAGTTGTTCCTTTTAATCTATCTTCATAATATTTTTCTAGTCCACTTTTTCCTATTACACTATTACTTGTATATCCTTTATCTTTATTTTTTTCTAAATCTTCAGCACTAATAGTTTGTATATATCCTATTAAATGTGCTAACTTTTCACCTAGAGGATATTCTCTTTTATCTGCATCTTTTATCATTACACCTTTAATTTGTAAAAGTACATTTTCAGTTTGTTTATCTAAATTAGAAATAGTTTTTAGTGGGACAAAAGTATCATCTTTAACATATGAAGCATTTAATTCAGATTTTATTGTATCTGCAGATATATTTAATACTTGTGCAACTTTAGAAATTACTTCTTCTTTATTTTCTATCTTTCCAGGAACTAATCCGAACAGATGATGCTGAACCTTTTCCTGCTAAAACAACACCATTTCTATCTAATATTTGACCTCTTTTTGCTTCTATTGTATTTACTCTAATTTTGTCATCTTGTTCCAATTCTGGATAAATAACCTTAGAAGACCAATTTAAATAATATTTTTTATTTTCATCTTTCAAAAAATCTACAGTGTTGCTAAAGTTGATTTTTCCTGCTAAGGTATTCATGTATGTTGTGTATGTAATTTGTGTCTTGTCATTATTTATTTTATTAACTTTAGTTACAGAAATTTTGATATCACTTGCTTCTATTCCTTCATAAATATTTTTATTTCTAGAAATAAAATCTTCTTTTGATATTAATTTTTTACTTTCGTTTGTTAAATACTCATACATTTTTTCATAATTTTTGTTTGATAAAGCTTCAACATATTTTAATAAAACTTCATTTGGATCATTTTTACTAAAAGTTTTATTTTGGTATAGAAAAAATCCTCCTATAATCAATCCCATAATTAAAATTACAACCAAAATTATAATTATTGTCTTTTGCAAAGTATTCACTCCTACTCCTCCCCTTTATAACATATATACAATAATATATACTTAATAATGTTTTTTGTAAATAATTATATCGACTATTTTTTATAAATTTTAACATTTTTTTACTTTTTTAGTATCAAACTATTTTTTCTTTTATTTAGTTTTACAATTATTATAAAAAAGTGATGCATATTTTAATATATGCATCACTTTTATTATATTCTAATTACTCTAAAATAGTAGTTATATCTTCTACTCCCAGTAAATTTGTTACTTTTCCTTCTGAACTTACAAAATCTTTAGTAAGTCCATTCTTTTTTATTACAATAAACCCTTTAGAGGTTTTTGTTTTTAGTGCATAATAATCATCCAAATCGCCTAATTGTTTTTCAACTTCTTTTTTATTTTTAATATTATCTGTCCAATCTTCTGCTATAGATACTGCTTGTCTTTTATTTTTTGGAAAACTTCCAATAGTTATTAGCAGTGCTTGATCTACACTTATGTTAAGATCTCCTTGAACTTCAAATTCAGCAACATTTAATATTCCTGTTGATTTTTCTAGTTTTGTTACATCTCCACTAACATCTACAAACCATTTTTCTTTATTGTTTTTATTTACTAAAATAGTTCCTAGAAAATATGTGTTTCTGTAACTTCCTGTTATTTTAAAACAATTATCTAATTTTTCTCCTATTGCATTTTCTACTTCTGTCTTTTTAGATTGATCTAAAGAGTCTATCATACTAGAATCACTACTTAAATTTAATTTGTCTGAATCTGAAAAATCATTTTTTATTAAAAGAATAGCTTTTTCTTCTGTTAATTCTTCATTATTTATATCTGGTTTTGATGCACTAGTTGACACTATTTCGTAATTATCTTGCACTTTTTCTATAACAAAATACATAGATTTATTTTTTATAGTATCTCCTTGTTTTTCACCATTGTCATTTATCCAAATAGTATTATCTATAGATGCTGGAACTACATCAAATGTTGATAATATTATAAATTTGTCGTCTTTTTTACTATTTAAACTAATACTATTTATTTTATATGATAATATTTTATTTGTTATTTCCATGTTAGCTCCCTCATAGTTCTCTAACCATTTCGTAATTAGATTAAATCCTATTTTCTCTTCTTCATTTAATAAATTATCTGCAGATATTTGATTAGTGTATACATTACTATCTTTAAAACCTTTAAAATTAAAGATATTATCTTTAAATATTATAAGAGAAATTATTATTATTATCACTATTAAAACAACTAAAATAAGTCCAACTAGTGGGATTTCGACCCTTTTAGAAAAGATAGTTTCTGATTGTTTATTATTATCATTATTGTCACTATTATCATTTTTTTTATCTTTATTTTTTCTTTTAGCTTTTTCCTTTTTATTTTTCTTTTTTTCTAACTTTTCTTCTGTATTAGTATTTTGTTCTATACTTTCAATAGTAGTTTCGTTATCTTCTTTTTTTTCGTCTTGCATACTATTATCATCAAGCAATTCATCGCTGTCCTCTATATCTTGATTTAATATTTCATTTTCTTTAATATTATCTATATCATTGTTTATATCATCAGTTTCTAAGTCATCATTTAAATTTTCATTTTGTTTTTTAAGTATATCTTCTTTTTCATTCATTTCTTCTTCTGTCTTTTTCTTTTTCATAGTTTCCTCCTCAGTTTAATACTTCGATAATATTATAACATAATGTCTAAAAAAAAATGTAACAATTATATTACATTTATATTACAAAGTTAAACAAAAAAAGACAAAAGCGATTTTACTTTTCTACTTTTGTCTTTTTGTTTAATTTTTAATTACTCGCCTATTGTTCCATCAAATCCTGTACATGTTTGAAAAAATATTTTTGAATTTTCTTTTTCTTCATGTAATATTATTTCTTGCCCATGATTTAAAGTTAAATAATAATCTGTTCCATATTCGTTAGATATCTTATATCCATCCTTTATTATTGCTTTTGTAAAACTTGAATCGCTAACCATAAAAGCATATAAATCTATATCTTTTTTATAATCATTACTGAATTCTTTTTTTATTTCTTCTTTAGAATATGTATAATCTAATTTATCTTTCAAAAAGTTTATTAAATCGTCTTCTTTAATAACATATGTATCTATTTGAGCTTCTCCTCCTAATTCTTTCCAAATCACTTTGTTTTGCTCATTTGTAGCTATAGAACTATAAGAAGATTTTACAATAGCATATCTTAAAACATTTTCAGGTTTATTTATGTTAGAATTAGCATGTTTAAACAAATCATCTGGACCATCATAATTAAATAATATAAATGGATTATTCTCAGTTTGATTTAAAAAATTTGTTAATTTAGTTTGTTCTGCTGATGTTAAACTTTGTTTACTTTCTTTATATGATTCTATGTTGATTAATTCAGTATTTGATTCTGGACCAGCCAAAGAATATATTTTTGCTGCAACATTTATGTTTTTATTTTTATCTAAGTAAATATTTTGATTATCTGCATTACAATTACTTGAAGATATTGTTTTATCAAAATTTTCTTGATAAAACTTTTTATCTTTATTACTTTGTGTTGATATCCATTTTTCTACAGTTCCATATTTTGATAAAAAGATGTTTTTGCAAGCATTTATTAATTTTTCTTCAAAATCTTTTTTAGTCATATTTTTAACTTTTAAAATGTCTTCATTACTTAATTGCTTTCCAGTTTTAATATCTATATTATATGTAATATAATCTTTTAACTCTTCATCATATACTACTCCAATTAAAATAGATAAAATATTATTATTGGTATAATAATTATAATATACTTTAAACAATGCTGTATAATCTGAAGTATTAATATCATTAATAGCTTTTTTCGCTTTAGTTGTAACTTTACTTTCTATTTCAGAATTTATTTTGGCTACATCTTCAGAATTAATATTTATTTTAGGTACTTTATATGAAATTGTTATGTTTTCTTCGATTTTTCCTGTATATGTGAAAGCATCTGTTACTAAATCTTTTGATGTATTTTCTTCTTTTTTATTTATTAAATTAACAACAGCTGATTCATCTGTTATTCCTAGTTGCTTCATTTTTTCTTTATAAACACTTTCTCCAAATTTATCTTTTAGATCTTTTTCTATATTATATAACCCATTATATATTTCATCAGAAATTTCATCATTCATTTTTTTGTATGTTGTATAATCATTGTTTAATTCTTGTGTTCCTAACTCTGATAGTTTAAAGAAAAATACTGGCAAAACCTCTAATTTATTACCATTCGTTCTATAAAATGATAATTCTATTTCTACATACTCTGAATTTTGTGAAGTCGTTTTTCTAATTAATATATCTGAAAACTCTCCTTCGATTGTCTGTTTAGCATATTTTGTTCCTTCTGCAATATCATATTTTACATTATATTTTGTTCCATCATATTTTACAGATAATTTTGATGCATCTTTGTTAACAGCTGCCCTTTCACTTTCTGGTTCTAAAAAAGTTTCAATCTCAATTTCATCTTCTTCCGCTTCTTTGGTATATGTATTTCTAAGAAATTGATTTAATTTTTCAAAGTTTTCAATTTGATTTTCTTTTATTGTAACTTTCTTATCAAAAGCTTTGTTATTTGCCACTATATTACTATTTTCTATATTTTTAGTAAATATTGCATTATTACCTAATAGTCCATTTCCAATAAAAACTCCTATGCCTATTACTACTACAACTGAAACTGCAATAGCAGATATTTTTAGTGCTTTTTTGTTTTTTATTTTTTTCTTATTATTGCTTTTGTCACTTTCATTTTTCATTTCCGCTTCTTGTTTTTTTACTTTTTCAAAATCCTCCATAATTATCCCCCCTAAATTTTTTGGAACTTCTATTTGCTCCATATATTCATTTACTTTCTTTTTAACCTTTTTTTCAATTTCTTCATAGTTATTACTCATAATTAGTCACCCCCTCTTGTGCATCAATTATTGCCTTAAGTTTGTCTAATCCTTTGTAATACCATGTTTTAATTGTTCCTGTTGGTTTGTCTAATATAATAGAAATTTCGTCAAATGTAAAATTTAAATAACATTTTAAAATAATAATAGATTTTATATTAGTTTCTAATTTATTTAACGCTTTTTCAAAATCTAATCTCTCATCTATATTGTCTATAGATTTTTCTTTTTCATATCCTTCAATATAAATTACTTTTGAATTTTTCTTTAAATAGTTTTTAGATTCATTTATAGCAATTCGTATAATCCATGTTTTAAAATATTCTGATTGTTTTAATGTATGTAGATTCGTATATGACTTATATATAACCTCATCTAAAATATCAATTGCATTTTCTTTATTATTAACTATAGTATAGATAATTTTATATACTGGCTCTCTAACCAAATTAATAATCTCCACAAATGAATCTTTATTTCCATTTTTAAATTGTTCAATTAGAATTTTTATTTGTTCATTTATTTCCATTTCCTCCTCCTCTTATTTTTTATACTTATTAGACAATTTAGCCAATTAAAAAGTTTTAATTTTAATATATTTTACCATAATTAATAAAAAAGACTGTAACATTTCTGTTACAATCTAATTACATTTTTTTATTAAGTTATTTATTTTACTAAATTTAAAGTATCTCTTGCTATTACTAATTCTTCGTTTGTAGGAATTACATATACTTTTACATTAGAGTCATTAGTAGATATTTCTGCCTCTTCGCTTCTTACTTCATTTTTCTCTTCGTCTAAATTAACACCCATAAATTTCAAATGATTACATATACCCATTCTTCTATATTTTTGGTTTTCACCAACACCTGCTGTAAATACTATAACGTCTACGCCTCCCATAGAAACAGCATATTTTGCTATATATTGAGCAATGTTTAAATCATAAGCTTTTAATGCAAGCTCAGCTCTTTTGTTTCCTTCTTTTGCTGCTGCTTCTATATCTCTTATATCTGGTGATATTCCAGATATTCCAAAAGCACCAGATTCTTTGTTTAATATTCTATCCATTTCATCAGATGATAAGTTTTCTTTTTTCATTAAAAATGTTACTATAGAAGGATCTAAATCTCCGCTTCTAGCACACATCATAATACCACCTAATGGTGTTAATCCCATACTCGTATCTACAGATTTTCCTCCTTGTACTGCACATAAACTTGCACCTTGTCCTATATGGCAAACAATTATTTTTAAGTCTTCTAATTTTTTGCCCATTACTTCTGCAACTCTTTTTGATACATAAGAATGACTTGTTCCATGGAAACCATATTTACGAACTTTAAATTTATCATAATATCTATATGGTATAGGATATAAATATCTTTCTTCTGGAATTGTTTGATGGAATGCTGTATCAAATACTGTAACCATTTTTTTGCCTGGCATTAATTTTCTACATGCCTCTATTCCCATTAAAGCTCCTGGATTATGTACTGGTGCTAATGCTGCACATTCTCTTATTCCTTCTATTACCTCATCTGTAACTAAAACAGATTCTTTAAACTTTTCTCCACCATGTACTATTCTATGTCCAATTCCATCTATTTCATCTAAACTGCTAATAACTCCATATTCTTTATTTGTTAATTGATCTATAACAATACTTATTGCTTCATTATGTGTAGGTACTGCTTGATTTATAACATATTTTTCTCCATTAACTTTATGTGTTAAGAAAGAATTGTCTTGACCTATTCTTTCATAATAACCTTTTGCCATTACAGATTCATCTTCCATATTCATTAATTGATATTTAAGTGATGAGCTTCCACAATTTAATACTAAAATTTTCATATACTAATAACATCCTTTCTATTTTTGTTTTTATTGTAAAACATTTGTTTTTTCTTTTTACTTTTTATTATTATATTCGCATTATATATTTAAAGTCAACATTAATAGTTATTTTTTATAAGAGCCAATGTATCTCTAGCAATTAATAATTCTTCATTAGTTGGTACTACATAAACATCTATTTTTGAATTTTCACTTGATATTTTTACTTCTTGATTTCTAATTTTGTTCTTTTCTAAATCTAAGTTAACCCCTAAAAATTTTAAATAAGAACATATTTTCGCTCTTGATTCTGGTCCTTTTTCACCAACACCTGCTGTAAATGTTAATATATCAAAACCATCCATAGAGACAGCATATTTAGCTATACAACCGAGCTACTTGATATGCAAAATTTTCTAATGCCATAATAGCTTTATGGTTTCCTTCTGCATATTCGGCTTCTATATCTCTAAAATCTACAGATACTTCAGATATTCCATATACACCAGATTTTTTGTTTAATATTTCATTCATTTCTTCTGGAGTATGATTTCTTAATTTAGCTATATATGTAACTACAGAGGGATCTAAATCTCCGCTTCTAGTTCCCATAGGAATTCCACCTAATGGAGTAAATCCCATACTAGTATCTACAGATTTACCATTTTTTATTGCACAAACACTTGCACCTTGTCCTAAATGACAATTTATTATTTTTAATTCTTCTATAGGTTTATTTACAATTTGAGCTACTCTATTTGCTACATACTCATGTGATACTCCATGAAATCCATATTTACGTATTTTATATTTTTCGTAATATTTATATGGTATAGGATATATATATGTTTCTTCTGGAATTGTTTGATGGAATGCTGTATCAAATACTGCCACATTTACTTTTCCAGGCATTACATTTATGCATGCTTCTATACCTAATATAGCTGCTGGATTATGTAATGGTGCAAGTTCTATACAATCTTCTATTTCTTTTATTACTTCATCATTTATTATTACTGGTTTTGTAAATTTTTCTCCACCATGTACTATTCTATGTCCAATTCCATCTATTTCATCTACAGATTTTATAACACCATATTGTTTACTTAAAAGTCTATCTAATACAAACTTTATAGCTTTTTCGTGGTTAGAAGCGGGTTTTTCAAAATTATGTTTTTCTCCATTAACTTTATGTGTTAAAAAAGAATTGTATTGCCCTATTCTTTCGTAATTTCCTTTTGCTAAAACTTCTTCTGTCTCCATATCTATTAACTGATATTTAAGTGAAGAACTTCCACTATTTAGTACTAGTATTTTCATAGTTATTTTTCCTCCATTTCGATTCCTGCTTTCTTAGTTTCTTCTATTACCATATTATTTCTTTTTCTCCAATTTTCCATAGATTTTTCTTTCGAATCTTCATCAATATTGCTTTTTAAGCTATGTGTATGTACTTCTAAAAACTCTGCTAATTCTCCGCGAAGCCTCTTTTTCATAATTTTCACATAAATTTGGATTAGTTGATAAAGATTCTAAATATGTTTGAAGCGGTAATTTATTTCTCATTTCATTCATTTTAGATAAGTATTCTTTTTTGTCTTTTCTATCAATTATAAGTATTTTTTCCTTTGGTGCAAGTAACATATTTATAAGGTTTCTACTTGTTCTTCCATTTGAATCTCTAAACGGATGGATAGATATATATCTAAAATGTAGCATTCCAACTTTCTTTATATATTCTTCTTCAGACATATTTGGTTCTTCTTTAATTAAGTTTACTATACTTTCACTAAGATGTTCCATAGCTTTTTTTATATTATCACCTTTTTTATGTAATAGTACATCTTTTTTTCCAAACCCAACATTAACCGTTCTATAACCGTTTTCGTCAACTTCATATGATCTATCATTTAACTTTGTTTCATTATATAGATAATACCCTTTTTGTAATATTTCTTCTACCTGTCTTGGGTTTTTATCTTTTAAGTTTACAGAATTCATATATAATTCTGCAGAAACTCCTGATAGTATTGTAGCTAATTTGGTTAAATCTCCATTACATTTGTAAAAATTATTTCTAGAAGATGTATTTATCATATTTAGTGCATTTTCTATTTCAGCTTTACTATTCTTAAATATATTATATTTAGAGTAAACTTGTAATGCTTTCGACTGAATCAAAGTTTTTTGTAATTCTTTATCATCTAATTTTAGAATGTTATTTAAATAATAGTCTGAAACTACTTTGCTATTCATTCCGTTTGGAAGACCATGAGAAATTATTTTTTCTAATTTTTCTCTTAGTTCTTTTGGAACTTGCAAACCTTCAGAAGACTCATTAATTTTTTTTTGATTTTTCCTTAGATATTTATAATATGGTTTTAATACTTTTTTGTTTATTTGATTTTGAGTCTTATTATTATCTATTACATTTTTATCTATAAAAACTAATTCTGGAAAATCGTATTCAAAATTTACTATTCCATCATTTGAAACCATTCTATTTATATTTAATTCTAATCCATCTACTTGTTTTTGTTGTAAAATTTGAGATATTTGAGAACTTGTTAGTTTTGGATTAGAACTAAATAACTCTTTTATAACTTTTTTTAAATCATCTTGCAGTATAGGATTTTCTCCGTGCAACAAACAATTTTGTTTCCCATTCTGGTCCATCTCCTAATATATAGCTTGATTTTAATTCATTAACGATTAATTCTATTAAATTATTAACACTAGTATTATTTTCTAACTCTAACTTAGAAAATCCCTTCGATGACAACCTATCTATTATCATTTGTCCAGTATTCATACATTCTCCTATAAATTATATTATTCTTGTCCTTGAACAGCTGTTATTGCAATAACTCCTGCAATATCTTGACTTGAACAGCCTCTTGATAAATCATTTACCGGTTTTGCTATACCTTGACATAAAGGTCCATATGCTTCAGCTTTAGCAAGTCTTTGTACTAATTTATATCCAATATTTCCTGCATCTAAATCTGGAAATATTAAGGTATTTGCTTGTCCTTTTACAGGACTACCAGGAGCCTTTCTTGCAGCTATTTCTGGTACTATTGCACTATCTAATTGTAATTCACCATCACAGATTAAGTCTGGTTTTTTTTCTTTTAGAATTTTAGTTGCTTCTACCACTTTTTCTGTAAGTGGTGATGTAGCACTTCCATAAGTTGAATATGAAAGCATTGCTACTTTTGGTTCTTTTCCAACTAATTTTCTAAAACTTTGACTAGAAGATATGGCAATTTCAGATAAACTTTCTGCATCTGGGTATTCATTTAAACCACTATCTGAAAATATAAATGTTCCATTTTCACCGTATTGGCAATCAGGTACTACCATTAGAAAAAATGCTGAAACAAGTTTTGTTCCTGGTGCAGTTTTTAATATTTGAAGTGCTGGTCTTAATGTGTCTGCTGTTGAATGTACAGCTCCAGATACTAAACCATCTGCTAATCCTTGTTTTACCATCATCATTCCAAAATATGTTTCATCTTTAATTATTTTTTTTGCTTTTTCTATAGTCATTCCTTTATTTTTTCTTAATTCATAAAAACTATTTACAAATTCATCATAATTAGGACTGTTTAAAGGATTTATTATTTTTGCTTTTGATATATCAAAATTATGTTCGTCCGCTGCTTTTGTTATCTCTTCTTCATTTCCAAGTAGTATAATATTTGCATATCCTTCTTCTAATGCTATTTTTGCTCCTTCTATTGTTCTTATATCATTTCCTTCTGGAAGAACAATTGTTTTTATATCTTGTTTTGCTCTTTGTTTAATTGTTTCTATAAAAGACATATTAATTTCTCCTTTCACTTTTATGTCTTTATTATTATATAGTGAAAATATTAAAAGCACAAGATTTTTTTGTTTTTATTAGTATTGTTGTTATATAACATACATTTATTTTGCATATTTTAACTTTTTATAATAAGTTATCAAACATTGACCACATGCTATAATTTGTGATAATATATTACAAATTAACTAATTAATTTAAAGGGGTAATTTAATATGGATAGAATTGATAAAACAAACTATTATTTAGATATAGCAGAAACTATTTTAGAAAGAGGAACATGTCTTAGAAAAAACTATGGTTGTATTATAGTAAAAAACGATGAAATTATATCTACTGGATATTCTGGTGCTCCTAGAAATAGAAAAAATTGCCTAGATTTAGGATATTGTGTAAAAAAGAAATTTTATCCAGATTTAAGGCATGGTGGTTATGATGCTTGCAGGAGTGTTCATGCAGAACAAAACGCTATGCTTAGTGCTGCTCGTAAAGATATGATTGGTGGTTATATGTACCTAGTAGGTATTAGAAAAGATACAGGTAATTATGAAGAAGGAGCTAATCCTTGTCAAATGTGTAGAAAACTAATTATTAATTCTGGTATTGAAAGAGTATATGTTAGAATAGATAAAACTCATTATGAAGAAATTTTAGTTGATTCCTGGATAGAAAATGATGATTTATTAACTGGTAAAATAACTTATTAAAATATGCTTATTAGATTTTTAGAAAGTGTAGATAATTATTAAATCTACACTTTCTATTTTATAATTATTCCAATTAATCTAGATAATTCTAACGCCTGATATTCACTTACTATCGCTCCTTTTAAATCTTCTATTCTTACTGTTATTCCGTTTATATTATTATCTCTAAAGTCAATTTTGTTTAAATTTGTTTTAAAAAGATTAGATAATACAAGTTTACAGTTTTCAAATGCAGTTTCTTTAAGATTACATTCTTGCATACTACTAGATTCTAAATTAGTACTATTAAATTTTACTTTTTTCATTGTAGCTTCAGATAAGTTAATATAACTAAAATTACAATTTTCTATTAATACGTTATATAATGTAACATTTGAAAAATTAGATCCTATAAATTTGCAATTTATAAATTTTACTCTTGCTAAATAAGATTCACTAAAATCTGTATTTGAGAAGTCACAATCTTCAAATATCACGTCTGTTAAAGTACTTTTTATAAATTCTGAATTTAATATTTGACAATTTTTAAATTTACATTTATTAAATTCTATTTTGTATGTATTTATGTTTTGTTCTATACAACAATTAAATTCTAGATTTTCTATATCTTTATCTTCATTATTCTCTATTGCGTTTTCTATACTTCTATTTACTTCTAATTTATTAATTACTGGTTTTAATATTTCCATATTTATATTACCTTTCTTAATTTACATTGTCTTATATATAATCTATCATGCTACTTTTTTACTTTAATAATTTTATTTATATTTTCTATTTTAGCATAAATGTTTTTTTATTAAAATATATTTAAACCAAATTTTATTCACATTTGATTTTAATCCACTTTTTATATATAATAATATAAATTAAAGTTGGAGGTTATGAAATTGAAATTAAGTTGTGTTTTACGGCAAATTCACTTCTTTTTTTAACGTTAAGGAGGTTTTAAAAGTAAATTTTGAAATTTCAGATCGTTTATTGTTAAAATTAAAAAGAAATAATAAAATTTTTTTAAATGGCAATATATGTCGTATAGATGAAAGAGTTAATGTTGGTGATGAAGTTTCTGTTTTGATAGATTTTGAAGAGGATAATAGTAATATAGTTCCTACTAAAATGAATTTAGATATTATTTATGAAGATGATGCTTATATTGTTATAAATAAACCAAGTGGAATTCCTGTACACCCTTCTATGTTACATTATGAAAATAGTTTATCAAATGGTTTAAAATATTATTTTGATTCTATCTTTTTAAAAAAGAAGATTAGACCTGTTAATAGATTAGATAAAGATACTTCTGGAATCGTTATTTTTGCTAAAAATGAGTATGTTCAAGAAGCTCTAATAAAGCAAATGAAAAGTAAAACTTTTAAAAAAGAATATTTCGCTATTTGTGATGGTTCTTTTAGTAGTGATTTATATTCTGGAACTATAAATGCACCTATTGCTAGAAAAGAAAATAGTATTATTGAAAGATGTATTGACTTCAAGAAGCGGAAATACAGCAATTACACACTATAAAGTTTTAAAAAGTAATTTAAAATATTCTTTAGTTAATTGTTTATTAGAAACTGGAAGAACTCATCAAATTCGTGTTCATTTGGCATATATTGGCCATCCTATTGTTTCTGACACATTATACGGAACCAAATCTGATGACATTAATAGACAAGCTTTGCATGCGTATAAAGTTTCTTTTATTCATCCTATTACACAAAAGAATGTAACATATATATCAAATTTACCAAATGATATGCAAAATATAATAAATAATATGTAACTAAATTATATATTTTCTAAAAAATTAAATTATATAATAATTTTCATATTTTTTAATATATCTTAAGTAATTTTTTACATTTAATTATTAATTATTTAATATTATGCGCAAACATTTGTTTTTTATACTTATAATATAAAAAAGATAGACTATTTTGTTATAGCTTATAACTATTTTTTAATCTATCTTTTTATATTATCTTTTTCTTGTTTTTTACTTTTTCCTAAATCTTTATATATTCTATTGGCAGTGTTTTTTATATCACATCCGTTTACAGGCTCTCCATATGGATTATCTGTTCCGTAACAATATTTTCCTATTTTTTCTATAGTTGGTCTCCATATATCTAAATTCACTGTATCTTCATAAATAAATTCATTTAATTCATAATTTCTTTCTTCATCTTGCTTTAGCAATTCTTTATTTACTATATATCTATTTATATAGATTTCTCTGTTTTCTTCAGGTATAGCTAATATTAGTAAATATTCAAGTTTTTCTTTTTCACTAGTATTACTATCTTTTATTTTATTAAATATTTGGATTTTTCTTTCTTCTTCTTTACTTAATATATCTTTAGATTGAATTATAGATAATTCATTTGCAACTTTTATAATTCCTCCAAATAAATTTATATTTTCTATCCAAACATCTGGATTAATAGTACCATTTGGCATTCTGAACTCTATTGTATTAATATCCATTTTAGAGCCATCATCTACATTGCTAAAATTTATTCCAAAATTTCTGGTTTCTTGAAGTACTTTTATTTTATTAATAAATTCTTTATCATTTAAATACTTTAATGTTTCTATTTCTTCTTCATTCATTTCTTGACATCTATCAAAAAACATCTTAGATAAAGGTTTAGCATATCCACAATCTAATACAGTTTCTTCTCTTGGTTTTGTTCCCTTTTCATTACTAATAATATAAAGTAATTTTTCTGTGCTAAAATACAACTCTAATAGATTAATATATGCATTTCTATCTTTCATAAAAGCTGCATCAAAATGTATATGTCCTCCATCTAATCTAGAAACTTTTTGTTTATTTGCTTTTAAAAAATTACAAGTTCTATATATATCATTTACACCTTCATTATTATTTGAAAGTATTGGTGAAGAAAATTCATTTCCACTTCCATCGTTAACAACTGTCCATTTATTTAATTTTTCTATTTTTAAATCTAATATATTTTTCAAAAATTCTTTAACATCCTTATTCCCGTGATTCTATTTCAATCCCAAATTTTAAATTTGGAGGAATTGAAAGTCTTTGCTTATTTTCAGGATTAGTTTCAAAATAGTTTGCATTTCCAGTTGCAAATTGTAAAACGTTTTTTTCATAATCTTTTAGTTCTTCTTTTTCTGTTTTTAAATATTCTTCTATATTTTCAGGATTGTCCATTTTTAAAATTACTGATAATCTACCAATTCTATTTAATCCTAAATTTTCATTAAATAAAACATCTTTAATTTCTCCAAAACTTGAATCTTTATAAATATTACATATTAAATTTATTTTTTCATAATCTGAAATTGTTTTTATATGACCTCTTTTTATGCATTCAGTTATATATTTTTTATCATTTATTTTTTTTAATAACTTAAGCCTATTTATACTTTTTATATCTTTATTTTCTATACATTGTTTTACATAATCTGTATCGTTTAGATGTTCTAATAAAAAAGTTCTGTTAATCCCAGATATTTGGCTATTTTCTATACATTGTTTTATATAATTTTTATCTCCTAAAGCTTTTATTATATATGTTTTATCAATTTTGTATTGTTCATTACTCTCTATTATATCTTTTATAAACTCAATATCACATGTTGCTAAAACTAAATTTGTACATCTAGCTATGTCATTTATGGTACTACATATTACCTCCATTCCAGATTTTATTATGTCGGGGTTTTTTATTAACATTTTTACTTTTTCATCTATATTTAGTAAATTGCTATTACAAATTAAATCAGCTTTTGCAGATGCCGTAAGTTTTAAGTTTTCTATTAAAAATTTTACATATTCCATTTTTTTAGGATCATTTATACTAATAATTTTTTTACAAATTTTCATTTGTATATAATTATTATCTTCAAATATGTAAGATACACAATTTTCTTTATTTTTGCTTAAAAGCAAGTTTAATTTTTCCATGTTGCCTTCTTGTATTGCTGTATTTATTATACTTAAAAGCTTTATTTTTATTATGTAATATCTTGATCTTCCAGTTTCTTTTTCTAAATCTACTATTTCACTATTGTACATTTGAAATTTATTTTCTAGTTCTTCTATATTTTGACATTGTAGTACTATTTCTAAAAGATCCAATTCCTTCATAATTTCTCCTTCTATATATTTATATACATCTATTATAAATAATATTTTTTATAAAGTAAATGAAATGTTTTTATTATTTATCTTAAAAAATTATGTTTTTTAACAACTTGTATATACTAAAGTTTTAGTACTAATTCAAATTTTAAAATACACTTTTTTATATTTATTTTTTCATTTTTATATCTACAATTTGTATTTTCTTCTATAACAATATACATGTGTCCCAAGATGAATTTTTATTAATTTAGAAAATAAACAAAAAGGATAGGCTTTAAGCCTATCCTTTTTGATGATTATAAGTAAATCTATAAGCCGGGTTCTGTCGTGAATAGTCATTTATCTAGTACATATATTACTATATGTCTCAAGCCACCAAATTAAGAAGATGACGAGCAGTCTTAGCCTTCTTTTCTCGGTGTTGCTCCAGATGGGGTTTACATATGCCCAGTGTGTCACCATACTGGCGGTAAGCTCTTACCTCACCTTTTCACCCTTACCAAATACTATTTGGCGGTTATTTTCTGTTGCACTTTCCTTAAGGTTTCCCTTACTGGACGTTATCCAGCATCATTGCTCTAGTGGAGCCCGGACTTTCCTCGTACGCTGCCTTTCGACCTTGCTATACGCGACTATTCAATTTACTCTAATGACTATTTTAAAACATTCATCTATTTTTGTCAAGAAGTCTTCAGTTTTATGTTGCCTACCTTTTCTTTTTATGGAATTACTTTCCTTGGACATTGGCACTAAACTTAACATAACTAAAAAATAATTTCCATGCGTGTCAACTTATTATGGTTACTTCTTTTGTATGTTATACTCTACTCTTATAGATTTTTTTATACTATATATCAAAAAATGTATGTATTCACACACATAGTTATTTATTATATTAATCTGCTTTACTATACAAAAAACGTAAGTATACTATAAAGTTTACTTACGTTTTTTACTTACAACATATTTAATTCTTGAATTGCATTTTTGTATTTTAGAAAAAACATTGTTTTATCTTTCTTTTCTACTCCATTTTCTAAATCTCTTAAAAATAAATATGCTCTATCTATATTCACTTTTTTACTTTCTACATTATCATTTATCATTTCAAATTCTTTTCTAGATTTTCCTATTTCCTCTTTTATATATTCCCAATTATCTGTATCTGTCATACTATATGCATTTAATAAGTATGACTTTGTTTGTAATACTCTCTTCCCCATTTCATCTTGTGCACATACATCCATATATTTAGGTAAAAAAGTATATAATTTTGCAAGGCTTTCTAATGATTTTTGTTTATCTTCAGATTTAACAGCTTCTGATAATTTATCTAATTCATTACTAAATTCTAATATATCACTATTATTAGTTCCTAAACTTTTTAAATCTATTGTTGTAGTTGCCCATATTGTATATAAATTTTCTACATTACTTTTTATTTCGTCCCAATTGATATTTTCTTTAGAATTTAATGACAAAATATTATTCTCACTTAATTTAAAAGTTTTATTTTTTTCTTCATTATTTGATTTATCTTCTACTCCAGATTCATTATCTCCAGAATCTTTCTGATTATCTGTTGATAATTCTTCTCCCTCTCCATCTTCAGATGATGAGCCACTACTGTTTTTATTCTCACTTTTAATTTCTTCCGAAACTACTTTATAATTAGTAAATGATATATTATTAAATAAATTCATAAGTGATATAAATTTTGTATCTAAATATTCTATTTCTTCCATTACTTTTTCTTTTTTTAGGTCTTCTTCATCTTGTTTCTTTCCGCAACCAGTTAATCCAAAAAGAATACTTATAATTATAAGAGTAGTAATTATTTTTTTAAAAAAATTTAATTTTGTCATTACTAATTTATCACCTCAAAGAATATTATTCCAAAAAAATTACCTTTTATTCTCTGTATAGATATATAAATAAAATATATACTATATATTAATACTAAAAAGGAGATTTAATATGAATTCTATAGTTAGATTATATAGTAATAAAAAAGGAGAAATTTCACGTTTTTTAAATGATTTTCTTGGTCAAAATTTGCAATTAGATAATGATTTAGAATGGGAAAAAAATTTTGAAAACCCAATAGAAATTGTTGATATTATAGGTGCTTTTATTGAAAATAATGATTTATATGAAATTAACATGTGGATTAGTATTGATAAAGATTGTTTTATCAATGTTACAGATGATAATGCTGACGAACTTATTCGTTATTTATATGAAAGATTTCCTTATTAAAAAAATAGAATATAGATTTTTAAATACATATAAATCCATATTCTATTTTAAATTTATTTTTTCTTTTTTTATTAATTTTCTAATAATATAGTTACAGGTCCATCATTTATAAGTTCTATCTGCATATCTGCTCCAAATTCTCCTGTTTGTACATTTAGATTTTCTTTTCTACATTCATTTATAAAATATTCATACAATGGTTTTGCATGTTCAGGTTTTGCAGCTTCAATAAAAGATGGCCTATTTCCTTTTTTACAATTTGCATATAATGTAAATTGAGAAACTATTAAAAGTTCTCCTTCTATATCTTTAATTGATAGATTCATTTTATCATCATTATCTGAAAAAACTCTCAAATTTAATAATTTTTTTACTAAATAGTCTGCATTTTCTTTTGTGTCTTCATTACTAACACCTAACAAAACCACAAAACCTTGATTAATTTTTCCTACTATATTATTTTCTATAGATACATTTGCATTTTTTACTCTTTGAACTACTAACTTCATAAATTTCCTCTTTTAATTATTTATCTTCTTCATTTTCTTTTTTAACATTTGATACATTTTCACTATTTTCTTCTTTATTTTCTAATACCTCTTTTTGTTCTTCTCCGCAATTAGGACAAAATTTATATTCGAGCTCCATTTCATAACTGCATTTTTTACATTGTTTTAAATCTTTTAGTTTCAAAATTTCTTTTCTTGTAAGTTCTATTTCATCTGCATATGCATCAATTTCTTTACATATATCTTCTATTTTTGAAACTATATCTATTTTTTCTGCTCTTACATGATTTTCATATAACTTTTTTCCTATTTCATTATATAAATCTTCTACTTTTTGCTTATCTTCATTCATTAAAGCTTTTAGTTTTGCAATTTTTGCAATTTTAGTTGTTTTTTCTTGTGTATACTTATATGTTTGACTTGAAATTTGACCTAATTTATCTAAAAAGTTCATTATAGGATTCCTCCTTTTTATAGTTATTATGTATTATTATTATAAAATTTTATTTTTTTATTCACATTTTTTTTCACGAGTCATTAACATTTCTACTGCTTTTTGAGGCTTCAAATTATTGTAAAGTACATCATATACAGCATTAACTATTGGCATTTCTACATTGTATTTTTTAGAAAGTTCATATGCTACTTCTATATTATCAATACTCTCTATTGTCATTCCAATTTCTTTTTTAGCTTCTTCTACACTTAAACCTCTTCCAATTAATCTTCCTGCTCTCCTATTTCTACTATGTTCACTTAAGCATGTTACAATTAAATCTCCAAGACCAGATAATCCATAAAAAGTATTAATATCTCCTCCCATAGCTAAACCTAATCTTTTTATTTCTACCAATCCTCTTGTTACTAATGCTGCAAATGTATTATCTCCAAGACCAATTTCAGCTGCTATTCCTGCACAAAAAGCAATAATATTTTTAGACGCTGCTCCTACTTCTACACCTGTAACATCATTTGATGTATAAATTCTCATACATTTATTCATAAATAAATCTTGTATATCTTTTTTTACATCTTCATGTTTTGATGCAATAACAATCGCTGTTGGAATTCCTAGAGCCACTTCTTCTGCATGACTTGGTCCTGATAAAATACCTGTTTTTACATTTGGAATTTCTTCTTCCATAACTTGACTTAATGTTTTTAAAGTTCCTGCTTCAAATCCTTTTGAACACATTATTACAGGTTGATTTTTTATATATTGCTTATATTGTTTTATAATATTTCTTACAAATTTTGATGGTGTTACATGTAATATAACATCTGTATCTTTTAAAGATTCTTCTATATTGGTAAAACATGTAATTCCTTCTGGTAAATTAACTTCTGGTAAAAATTTGCATTTTTTTTCGTTGTTAATTAAATCTGCTTCTTCTTTAGCAAAAGACCATACTTTTACTTTGTTTCCCATTTTAGCTAAATGAATGGCTAAAGCAATTCCCCAGCTTCCACTTCCTATTATTGATATATTTTTCATTTTTATTTCCTCCATATTATCTTATGTTTATTTTTTAAAACTTATTTTATTCTCATTTCCTTCTAATATTCTTTTTAAATTTTTTCTATGATTAAATACAACAAGTAAACCTACTGCTATACCAAAAATAATATAATTTCCTGGTTCTATATAATTTGTTTGAATAAATATAGTTAAAACTGGAAATAATATAGCGGCCATTATAGAACCTAATGATACCATTTTTGTTATAATTATTAATATAAGCGCAAAGGCTAAACAAATTAATCCTATTTGCCAATTTGTTAATAATATTACTCCTAATGCTGTTGCAACTCCTTTTCCTCCTCTAAATTCAAAAAATATTGGAAAAGTATGTCCAAATATTGCAAAAAATCCTGCTATTTGAACTAGTATTGCTTTATTTACATCCTTTACAAAATATCCTATTAGTAATGCAATTAATATTGAAACAATTCCTTTTAATATATCACAAACAAGTGTAATTACTGCTGCTTTTTTTCCTACTGTTCTTAACATATTAGTTGTTCCTGCATTTCCACTACCTTTTTCTCTAACATCAAATCCTGCAAATTTTCTACTGAAAATTACTGAAAAATTAATACTTCCTATTGCATATGCAATAATTGCTATAGCTATATATGCTCCCATAAAACTTTCCCGCCTTTCTTTTATCTAATAGTTTTTTATAAATCTTTTTCCTTTTTTTCTCTTACAATCATCCTTATTGGTGTCCCAGTTAATACAAACTCTTTTCTTAATTGGTTTACTAAATATCTTTCATATGAAAAATGAAATAATTTTTTATCATTAACAAAAACAACAAATGTTGGTGGTTTTGTTGATCCTTGAGTCATATAATATATTTTTAATCTTTTTCCTTTATCTGTTGGTGGTTGCACAATTGCTATTGCTTCATTTAGAACTTGGTTTAAAACTGCTGTAGAAATTCTCATGGCATTTTGATTTGCTACTGTATTTATTAGTTCATATAATTTATTTACTCTTTGACCTGTTTTAGCAGATATGAATATCATAGGTGCATATGATAAATAAGATAATTTTGAATATACTTCTTTTTTATATTTTTCTAAAGTTCCATTTTCTTTTTCATATTCATCCCATTTATTTACAGCTATAATTATTCCTTTTCCGGCTTCATGAGCTTCTCCTGCAATTTTGGCATCTTGCTCTGTTACACCTTCATTTGCATCTATCATTAAAATGCATACATCTGCTCTTTCTACAGCAAGTAGTGAACGCATTACACTGTATCTTTCTAAATTTTCTTTTACTTTACTTTTTCTTCTAATACCTGCAGTATCTATAAAAACATATTTTCCAAATTCGTTTTCAAAAGAAGAATCTATTGCGTCTCTTGTTGTTCCTGCAATATTACTAACAATTACTCTATTTTCTCCTAAAATTTTATTTACTAATGATGACTTTCCTACATTAGGTTTACCTATAATTGCTACTTTTATAACAGTATCATCATCTTCATTTAAATCTTTTTCTGGAAAGTGTTCATAAATTGCATCTAGCACATCTCCTATTCCTATTGCATTAACAGAAGAAACTGCATAAGGTTCTCCTATTCCCAAATTATAAAACTCATAAATATCATCTGTAACTTTTCCAAAATTATCTGCTTTGTTACATACCAAAACTATTGGTTTTTTAGATTTCTTAAGCATTAAAGCAATTTCTTTATCTGCTTCTGTTATTCCTTGTTTTATATCTGTTACAAAAACAATAACATCTGCTATATCTATTGCTATATCTGCTTGATCGCGCATTTGAGAAATAATTATATCTTCTGATTCTGGCTCAATTCCTCCTGTATCTATAAGAGTAAAATTTCTGCCTCTCCAATTAGCTTCTGCATATATTCTGTCTCTTGTAACTCCTGGAGTATCTTCTACAATTGATATCCTTTTTCCTACTATATAATTAAAAAATGTTGACTTTCCTACATTTGGTCTTCCTACAATTGCTACAGTTGGCTTTCCCATATTTTTCACCTCTATTTTTTCTTTTTATTTAATATTTAACTATTATAACACATTTTTTTATAAAAAACAGCTTTTTTATAAATCATTATAATTATACTTTTATTTTCCAAGATTATCAAGCTATTTACTTTAACTAACATATATTTATTGGCTATAAATTTAACATAACTGAAAAATAATTTCTATGCACGTCAACTTATTATGTTTTCTTTTTGAGAGTTGTTAGATCTACAAAAAACACCCTTAGAAAGAGAAAGTTTATATTTATTATTTAACACTTTTATTTTGTTAAAAATATATCCTTTCTTCTTTTTTTGGGTGTGTTTAGTTAATTAATTTATTTTTTGGCCTATATAATAATTTTTCTTTCCTCGTTTAACAACTATATATGTATTATCTATAAACATATCATCATTTATTAAAGTTTCTATGCTGTCAACTTTTTCACCATTTATAGATATTGCTCCATTTGTAATAAATTCTCTTGCTTCTCTTTTACTTTTTACAGCTCCTATTTCTGTAATAAAATCAATTATATTTACATTGCTTTTCACTTCTTTTGTATCTTGATTTCCAAAAAGTTCTACTATATCTTCTTTTGATAAATCTTTAAATTTGTTATTAAATAAACTTTCTGCAAGCTTAACTGCTTTGTTATATTCTTCTTCTCCATGTAAGAAAGTAATAATTTCTTTTGCCAATCTTTTATGTGCTTCTCTTAATTCTGGATGTTCATTATTTTTCTTTTCAAGCTCTTCTATTTCTTCTTTTGATAAAAATGTATATATTTTCAAATAATCTATTACCATGCAATCTTCTACATTTACAAAAAATTGATATAACTTATAACTTGATGTTTTATTTTTATCTAACCATAAAGCATTTCCTTCACTTTTTCCAAATTTTTTTCCTTGTGAATCTGTTACAAGTGGCATTGTAAATCCATATACCTCATCACCTGTTGATTTTCTAATCAAATCAATTCCGTGCAGTAATATTTCCCCATTGATCTGAGCCAGCACATTGCAAGTCTACACCTTTTTCTTCATGTAAATGTTTAAAATCTAATGCTTGCAATATCATATATGAAAACTCTGTATAAGTAATTCCAGATTCTAATCTTCTTCTAATAATATCTTTATCTAACATGTAATTTACATTGAAATATTTTCCATAATCTCTTAAAAAGTCTATTACATTTATATCTTTATACCAATCGTTGTTGTTTACTACTTCAAATCCAAATATTTCTTCTACTTGTTTTTTTAAACTATTAAAATTTTTAGTTACTTCTTCTTTTCCTATCATTGCTCTTTCTGTTGTTGGTCTTGGATCCCCTATCATTCCAGTTCCGCCACCTACTAATAATATTGGATGATGTCCTGCATCTTTCAATCTTTTTGAAATTAAAAAACTAGATAAATGTCCTACATGTAAACTATCAGCTGTTGGATCTGTTCCTATATAAAAAGTTAATCCACCTTCATTTAATTTTTTTTCTAACTCTGGACTAGAAATATCTTTTATTATTCCTCTCCATTTTAATTCTTCAAATAATGTCATAATAATCCTCCTATCCTTTATAATTATTTACATCCATAAACTAATTAACCATATTTTTGTGCAGTATATATTTTTTTTATATGTTAATTTACATAAAAAAATAGAGTTTAAATTATCCTTTTAAAGGACGATTTAAACTCGTGGTACCACCTTTATTTACAATATATATTGCCTTATTTATAGCTATTCGTTGCTAACGTTATATTACTATAAGAAATGTAATTCGAAAATTTATATACTAATAGTTTACACCAAAACCACTATCTCTCTTTAAATTTTTGTAACTATAAAATTTCTACTTTTTTTCTTTTTAAACCGTAATTAAAATTAAATTATTTTTATTATACTACTTGATATTTTTTATTGTCAAGAGATTTTATACTTTCTTTTATGATGTCTGCTGTTTTTTCTACTCCAAATGTATCTACATTAATTGCCAAACTATAATTACTCATATCTCTCCAATTTTTATTTGTATAATATTTATAATGATTTTCTCTTGATTTATTTATTTTTTGAATTTCTTTTAAAGCATTTTTTTCATTTAAACCATAGTATTTCACTGCTCTATTTACTTTTGATTCATCACTATTATATAAAAATACACTAAATACATTGTCATTATTTTTTAATATATAATCTGCACATCTACCAACTATAATACAAGACTCTTTTGATGCAATTTCTTTTATAGCGTTAGATTCAGCAATAAATAAATTGTCATCATTGCTTAAATTATTGTAATATTGTGAATTAAAATTAGCTAATAATTTTCCATTTATTGTTTGTTCATTTTCTTCTATATACTCTGCAGATAATCCACTTTCATCAGAAACTAATGAAATTAAACTTTTATCATATAATTTAATTCCTAGCTTTTCTGATAGCAATTTTCCAACATATCTACCACCAGAACCATATTCTCTTGCTATAGTTATAATAATATTTTTATTTGTAGATTGGTTAATACCAATATTTTCTGTTACATTGTTTTCTGTGTTTGAAACTTCTTCTTTTTCCTTTTTATTTAAGCTTCTTCTTTCAAATATTAATAATGTTGCTGACACTAAAAATGCTAGTCCATCTGAAACAGGTCCTGCATATAAAACTCCCATTACGCCAAATGTATTAGATAATATAATTGCTGCTGATGTAAAGAATAGTATTTGTCTTGATAGTGTTAAAAACGCTGATTTTGCTGGTTTTCCTATTGCTTGGAAGAAAATTCCTGATGCTATTTGAATTCCATTAAATAATGTTAACATTAAGAAAACTCTAAATGCTAAACAAGCAAATTCATTATATAGCTCATCACCAGATCCAAATATGCTAATTAATTTTTCTGGTATTGTTTGGAATAATATAAAAGCAATACAAGAAACACACAAACTTGATATTAATACTATTTTTATAGTTTCTTTTACACGTTTATACTTTCTAGCTCCATAATTAAAACCAACAATTGGTTGACTTCCTGCTGCAATTCCAATTATTATACTTGATAAAATCTGATTAATTTTCATAACTATACCAAGAACAGTAATAGGAATATCAGCACCAAATTTACTATTTACTCCGTATTTTTTAAATAGTTTATTTTGAACACAAATTACAATTACAATTGCCATTTGTGTTATAAAAGATGAAACTCCAAGCATTGCAACTGTTTTTGCTCTTAAAAATTCAAATTTAAAGCTTTTTTTATCTACTTTTATTGACTTAAATCTCTTTATGTACATTATATTTACTATAAAACTAACAATCTGACTAACTATTGTTGCAATTGCTGCACCTTTAACTCCCATATTAAAAGTAAAAATTGCAATTGGATCTAATATTATATTAATAATAGCACCTATAACCATTGACACCATTGAATATTTTGGTGATCCATCTGCTCTAATTATAGAATTTAGCGTAGTTCCTATCATCATAAAAGGAATCCCAAGTGCAATAACAAAGCCATAATCTAATGCATACTGTCTTAATGAATCTGTACAGCCAAATATATTTAACAACTGTGGTAAAAATATTAATATTATCGCACATAATATTATTGAAATAATAGCACATGCAAGAATTCCATTACATACTCCCTTTTTTGCTTCTTCTTTTTTATTTTCTCCAAGCTTCAAACTTAAATATGCTGATGAGCCATCACCAAACATTAATGCAAAAGCCAGACAAATTACAGTTATTGGAAATACAACATTTGTCGCACCATTACCTAAATATCCAACTCCCCATCCTATAAATATTTGATCCACTATATTATATAATGCATTTACTATTAATGATATAATACATGGAACTGAAAATGATAACAATAATTTACTAATTTTTTCTTTTCCTAAATCTACTTTTTCCATTTTTTCCTCCTTTTGTTTTTATCATTATTATTGGTTTAGCAAAATAAAAATAATAACAGTTACTATATTTTAGTACTATTTAAATTTTTAGATTTTTGCCTTTATTTTTAGTTATTTCATATATAATTACACTTTTAGCAAATTAAATATGAAAAATTATATACTGCCAAAAATATAATCTTAAATTTTCTGCAATATAAAGAACAACACATTTTTATGTGTTGTCCATTAATAATAATTATCATTGACATTGATTTGTCTATGATAATATAAATTTAATGTTATTTTTGCATTTACATAGCTTTGTCAGAGTAATTATTTTATAATATATTACAATTTTTGTCAAGGAGTCTATTTTTTTTACTATGTAATTTTTTTAATCCTAAATATATTTGCATCTACCATTTTTTTCCTGGATAATATGTATAATTTTGCATTTTTTCTGTACGTTCCATTTTATTTTGTCTTTCTTTTATTACTTCTTTTTGAATTTCTTTTAACTTTTCTTCAACTTCTGACTCGTTTGTGTTTTGTTTGTTTTCTTCTTTCTTTTCTTCTTTTTTATTATCTTCTTGCTTAGTTTCTTGCTTTTCTAATAATTCATTTTCTTTTTCTTCTATTTCTTTTTTTAATTTTTCTGCATCTTCATTATGTCCATTACTATCATCTCTATTTGCACACCCATGTTCAAATAGTACCTCTTTTGCAGAATTTAAAATTGATAATGTTGTTTTTTTATTGTCTTCGCTTTCATCTTTTTCATCTATTTTTTTTAACATAGCCAAAGCTAAATTAATTCTTATTTTGCATTCTCTATCATGTTTAGGATATAGTTTTAGGGCTTTATTATATTCTTCAATTGCTTTGTCATAATTGTTATTTTTATATAATACATTTCCATAATTATAATGCGCAATATATGGTTCTAAAAAGTTCCCAATAAATAGCTTTTTTACAAAATTTTCTTCATATTTTTTTGCATTATACTGCATTATAAAAATTTCATTTATTGAATATGTGCAAATTAATTTGAGCCATATTACTACAAATATTATAAAAACTGCAATAACTCTTTTTTTCATAAAAATATTCTCCTTTTATAATTTATATATTCATATATTAGTAATATACAAAGAGGTATTACAAATATAAAATATGTATCTTTATATAAACTTTTGTCAGAATCTGATAAATCAGTCTTTGCACTTTTCTTTATCTTTTTTATTTTTTCTTTTATATTTGAGCTATTTTGCATGTTTATATAGTCAATTTCAATATCTTCAGATATTTTTTTCAAATTATTTTCGTCTATTTTTGATATTGCATCTTTATATGGATAACTAGTTCTATCTTGAATATAATTTTCTGTTTTTGTCAGACTGTCTGTTATTTTCATTTTTCCACCGCTACTTGTCCCATATCCTAATACAGCACCATCGTCTACATATTTTTTAATACTTGAAAAAGAACTTAATTTTTCCTCACTTGTTATTTCTCCATCACTTATAAAAAATAAAATTCTTTTTCTGTCTTCTTTTTTACCAGAAGATTCTAGCGAGCTTTTTATATCATCTATAGAAACATTTAAAGAACTTCCTCTTGCATATAGTTCATCTACTGGAGTTAGTGCATTTATTGTTTCTATAGTTAACTCTGCATCTTTTGTATATGGAGTTATTATTTGTGATGTATTATTAAATTTAATTACAGAAAATCTTGCTCCATATAATTCATTAATAATATATTTACAATCTTCTTTTACTCCTTCATATCTTGTGTTATTTCCATTATAATCTTCTGCAAGCATACTTATTGTTTCATCTATAACAAACAATACATCAAAATTATTTGTTTGAACTTTAACATCAGATGATGGAATCATTATTCTAAGATTAATTACAAATAATAAAATTACAATTAATATTTGCCTTATATACGCATATTTATTTTTTCTTCTCATAATAAGAAGTATAATACATAAAATTCCCATAAGCCATATGGGGATTATTGGAAATATTATCATAGTCTTTTTCTACACTTTCATTTTTTTATTTAATATACACATTCCTAAAATAGATATAATAAGTATAATAAATGGTATTTTAGGTATGTCTATTTTTCTTGTTATTTTTTGATCTTTAATCAAACTTTTTCCTTTTTTTTCTATATTTTTTACAATATCATTAACCGTTCCTGATGAATTTTCTGTATAAAAAGTCCCTCCTGTTAATTCTATTGCACTTTTCATATCTTTTTTATCTTCTTCCGACATATTCTTTGTTCCTATTCCAAAAACTGTTATATTTTTATTTTTACTGATTTTTGCCGCTTCTTGCAAGCTAACAGTAGCTGTTCCTTGTAAAGCATTATCTGTCGAAAATATAATTGTTCTACTTCTATTTTCTTCTAAATTAGAAAAGTTATATACACAAGATGCAAGTCCATCTCCTATAATGGAACTTCCTTTTTCTTCGTTTCCAATTAATGTACCGCTTCTTATATAATTTAGTAAAACTATTGTATCATTATCATACTTACTACTTTCTGAAGCTTCAATACTTTGTTCAATAGTATCTAATGCATTAAGTACATATTCATAATCATCTGTTAATGGTACCAATAATACAGATGATGTGTTAAAAATTGAAATTCCAAACCTTTCACCTTTTAACTCTTTAACTGTTTCTTTCAAATTCTTTACTAATTCTTTATTAAGTTCATTTACCGATGTAGATACATCCATACATAAAATTATATCTCTACTATATTTGCTATTATCTACCGTTTCTATAGAAGTTGGCCTTGATAAAAGAATAAATGATAACAATATTGAAAATAAGCATATTACTTTTATTGCTATAGAATATATTTTATATTGTTTCATCTTCTTTTTATAATATGGATCATCTTTTACATATTTAGTATTAGCAACTTTTTTTCCATTTTTATATTGGTCTTTTTTGTTAAATTTACATATTATTAATAATGTTATAACTAGTATACCTATACATATAACAAAAGGATATGTTAAATCCATTTTTCTATTACCTTTCTTGTTTTTTCTATAGACAATTTTATATTTCCTATAGATTTTTCAGAAAATTCTGGAACATAATATTCCTCTACCAACTCATATAATATTGGCATATCTAATTTTTTTATATCTTGCAAAGTATAATTTTGAACTTTAATATTAGTTACTTCATAAACGAAATATCTAATAGTACTACTTAGTTTTTGATATACCTCTCTTATAGAAATATTGTTATTATCTAATTTTTTCTCTAAATCTATTAATATTTTTATGTATTTTTGTTTAATTTCAATTATATTATTTACATTTTCATATTTTATTTTGGTAATATTTGTTTTTTCCTTTCTCACTTTATTACATGCCTTTACAATTATATATATAGCTATAACAAAAGTTAGTATTATAATAACTATCATTGGAATAATAGAATATGAAAATGGTTCTTGTAAATTAACGGATACCTCCATACTTATGCCTTTCTAATAAATCTATTATTTTTATAGGAATTTCTTTTGTACTATCTATTGTTGTTGTTATAATTCCATACTTTTTAAATTTATTTATAGAGTTTATATATACTTCTCTTTTTCTTCTTTCTTCTATTTTTTGAAGTTCTTTATCTTGTAAAACAAATTCTGGAATATATAAAGATTCGTCTATATCATATACATCTTTTCCTGTTATATCTGCATCACTTATATTTATAAGCATTATATCATGCCACACTGTTAATTTTTTTAATACAACTTCACTTATTTGTTCCATTCCTGAAATATCTGTAATTATAAAAATAATCATTCTTCTTTTTATAAATTTACTTATATAATCTAATGTTTTTTCTACATTTGTATCATTACTATCTTGCATATCATTATCATAATTAGATAATATATTTTCTATATTGTACAAACCAAATCTAAATGGAAAAAACTTAATTAATCCATTATTATTATATAAAGAACTAACATAATCTCCATTTTTATTTGCTAGATAAGCAAGTGTACCTGCCGAATACAAAGCAACATCTTTTTTTACCTCGAGAGCTTTTGTGTTTGCTATCATTTTTTTACCTGTGTCAAACACTAGCATTACATTATGTTTCTTTTCTGCAATATATCTTCTAACAAGTAAATTTCTGCTTCTTGCAGAAGCTTTCCAATCTATATCTTTTATATTATCTCCTACAACATACTCTCTAAGATCTTCAAAATTCATACTTCTTCCTTTATAAATAGATACATATGAACCATCTAACAAATTTGATGTTTTTTTATTTGTATTTATAGTTATATTTGTTTTTATTTTATTTATATAATTCATTATCATGGCGTTTTTATTGCTCCTATTATCTCATCTATTATAGTTTCAACTTCAACATCATCTGCTATTGCTGCAAAGTTTAAAGATATTCTATGTCTTAAAACATTATATCTTAACAATTTTACATCATCTGGAACTACATAACTTCTTCCATTTATTAAAGCTATTGCTTTTGCAACTTCCATAAACGCTATTGCTCCTCTTGTACTAGAACCTAATGTTACATATTGAGCCAAACTTCTTGGTATTATTTCCTTTGGATTTCTTGTTGCAGCTATTATATTAATAATATATTTTTTTATTGATTCATCTATATATACCTTTTTGGCTAGATTTTGTAAATATATAATATCCTCTAGTTTTACAACAGATTTTCCTTTAGAAAATGTACCACTTTCTAATCTATTTAATATTTCTAATTCTTCTTCCCTTGTTGGATAGTCTAATTTTTCTTTTAGCAAAAATCTATCTAATTGTGCTTCTGATAATAAATATGTTCCTTCTTGCTCTATTGGATTTTGTGTAGCAATTACTATAAAAACATCTGGCATTTTAAATATCTTGCCACCTATACTTGTTTGACGCTCTTGCATTGCTTCTAGCATTGCACTTTGTGTTTTTGCACTTGATCTATTTATTTCATCTAATAAAACAAAATTTGCATATACAGGACCTAATTTTGTTTCAAAATTGTTTGTTCCATAATTAAAAGTTTGTGTTCCTATTATATCACTTGGTAATAAGTCTGGAGTGCATTGTATTCTAGAAAACTTTCCTGAAACAGCTTCTGTTAATACTTTCGCCGCTGTTGTTTTTGCAAGACCTGGAACAGATTCTAATAATATATGACCATTTGCAATTAATGAAGTTAATAGTGATAGTCCCAATCTTGTTTGACCAACAATCTTTTTTTGATAATAGTTTTGTATTTCTCTTATTATCATATTAGCTTTTTCTAAATCCTCTTGTGAGATTTTTAAATTTTCTTTAGCTTCCATTATTTCTATGTATGATATAAAAAACATACTTCTCCTTTCTATTTTTATAACAATATAATTATTACATTCTAATACTATATTGTCAATTGCAATATAATTAATTTTTTACATCTGCATAAGAAAAATAAATAAAAAAATAAACTGTGAGAATTTCTCCCACAGCTTCGATGCGAATAGAACAAGGTTTATTTATTTTTCTTTTTCAGTACTTACGCAACAGCTCCCAAAGAGAAGCCGCCATTGGCATTTTTAAACAACTGATACGTGATTGTGGTGTTTGTGTCTTCCTTAACAAACTGCGCAGATGCAATAATTACGAAAGCATTTCCGCTCGGATCAATTTCGTCTGTTCCTCTCTCAAACTCCAAATACATTTCTGCATCCTTTGTTTCGAACATTAACGTAACTTCGTCAACATCGGTCCAAACCTTTTTGATTTCTCCGGAAGCAAAAATACTTAAAAGTCTCGCCTCGTTTTCTTCTGTCGGCTGCATTGCTGTAACCTTCAAAAGTTCTGCGGGCTTAATCATGTAAGTATTGTCTGTTTTTACCTTCAAGCAAGAGTTTTCATCGAGAAATACATAAATCGTCTCCCCGCTATCTGTGACAACGGTAACAATTGTATTTTCTGCTCGCGAATGGTTGTCTTCTGTGATTTCGATATACATGATTTCCATCTCATTTTCGATAACCATGTGGCCACTCGAATATGTAATCGATGTATTCTCTGTATTGGTGAGTTGATTTCTTACAAACCATATTTCCTCATCAGTCACAGAGTTTGTGAAAGAATATCTCACAGCCGGCTTTGCAAGTTTCTCGCCAGAGGTTTCCAAATCACCGAGCAAAAACTTTTTCAGCTTTACTGCATCGGCAATGTTGTAAGAAGAAGTTTCACCTCCTTCCTTAATCAGATACTGCTTCAGAATTGCCAGGTCGATTGCGTTTACAACGCAATCGTTGTTCAAATCGTATGCTACTACAGCAGTGTTAGCTTCTGCAGCAGAAACAGTGGTGGATACGGATGTGGCAAATAAATTTGTGCAAAAAGCAACAATCAATGCCATGATGATGTAAATAGTCTTCTTCATGTCGTTTTTTCCTCCAATATTTTTGTTCCTCGCATCATCAGAAACAAGTGTTTCTTTAATTATTATAGCATATTATATGTTTTTTGTAAAATTACATCTCCTGTATATGAAACATATATAATATTTATATCTTTAAAAATTTCAGCATTTTTTGCTTTATTTTCTATATGAATAATAAGTTTTTTATCTTTTAGCCATATTAGTCATTTGTAAATCCATTTTATTAATCAATTTTGCACACTGAATTAATTCTTTAGACATTTTTTTAGTAATTTTTTTATCTGTTTTGTATTTTATTTCGTGTTCTAAGCTCGCCCAAAAGTCCATTGCCATTGTTCTTACTTGAATTTCTACTTTTACATATATAATTTTTCCAGCTACATTAACAGGAACATCTATTATTAAATGATAACTAGAATATCCACTTTGCTTTGGTTTTGTTATATAGTCTTTTTCTTTTAAAACTTTAAACTCAGGATAGCTTTTTATTAAATTTACTATAGAAAACACATCATCTTTTACTGGACATATAATTCTTAATCCTGCAACATCACTAATTTCCTCTATTAAATTCTGATAGTTCATATTGCACTTTTTCTTTTTCATTTTATTTAATATACTTTCTGGTTTTTTTATTCTAGTTGTCACATGATCTATTAATGTATAATTATATAAATATTTGAATTCATCTTTTAAAATATCTACTTCTGTTTCTACTTTTTTTAATGCTGCTGAATATAAAAACATTAATTTTTCAAAAGTTTCACTTTTAATTTCTACATCCTTACCATCTAATGATAATTCTTGTTTTAACAAGCTATTTTCTTTCTCCATAAATTTACCTTTCTTATATTAATTTATTTTTATTATCTATTATTTAACTTCCTTAACTATATTATTTTACTTTATTTATCTTTATGTATCACTCCTTTCTTTTTTTGATTATTGTTATTTTATATATAAATTGTGTCCTTTTCTTGTTTTTGTTTTGCAAATTTAGTAAAAAAAGAAGATATAAAATTATTATTTATTTACTAATAATTTAATAATATCTTCTTTGCTGTTATTCTTTTTACTTAAAATTCAATATCTTCTTTGCTATATTTCATATTTTCTACTTCTTTTATTAATTCTTCTAATTTTAAAATTTTCTTCTTTCCATCTTTTGTTCTTTCTAATTCTATGTATCCTTCTTCTGTATTATTTCCCATAATTGCTATATATGGAATTCCAAGTATTTTTGCATTTCTTATTTTTTCTCCTATAGAACCTTTCACATCATCTATAATTACTTCTATATCTCTATTATTAAATTCTTGGTATAAGCTTTCCAACTGTTCTTTTTTCTTATCATTACTAATAAGATATACATAATATGGTGTAACTGATATAGGTAATGAAAATCCTACTACTTTATCATTTTCTTTTATTACATTGTTTTCATACATTAATCCTAATACTCTGCTAACCCCTATTCCATAACATCCCATATAAAATGGTTTGCTTTTATTTTCATTATCTATAAAATTAATTTCCATAGATTCTGAATATTTTGTTCCAAGAGCAAAAATATGTCCTAATTCTACTGCTTTTTGTTCTTTTAATTTTTTAATATCACTAATTCCATATGTTTCATTTAAATATTCTTCTGCATTTTCTTTTTCTAATACTTCTATATTTAGTCCTTGCTTTGTTTCAGAGTCAAAAAGTATTGTATCTTCTCCTATTCTAGATAAAGCCATTATTTCTTCTGAATTTTTTCCACCCATAGCTCCATTATCTGCTGCTACTGCTACTATATCTAATTTTAATTCTTTAAATGCTTTAAAATATGTATCTCTTATTTTTTTATATGATTCCATCATAGATTCTTCATCTTTATCAAAACTATATAAATCAAACATTAAGAATTCTTTTCCTCTTAATAAATATCCTCTGTTTCTAATTTCATTTCTAAATTTTGGTCCTATTTGATAAAAAATTACTGGTAATTGTTTATGTGATGTTACTCTATTTTCAACAAAGGCTGTTATTGCCTCTTCTGCAGTCGGTGCTAAGCAATAGTTTCCTTTGTCTGTTTCTGATGTCATCATAACACCTTCTTCTATATATTTATCAAATCTTCCAGATCTTTTCCAAAGTTCTTCTTGTTGTAATAATGGCATTTGTACTTCTATACAATCTGCTCTATTGAAATGCTTTTTTATAATTTCTTCTATATTATCTTGTACTTTTAATGGAATATTGTCATATGCATATACTCCGACTTCCATATTGTTTCACTTGATTTGTTTGAATTAATATATCTTGTGCTGGATACATTTCATCTAAATTACTTAATTTCACATTTTTCATTCCCATTTTTGATACTCTCATTTTATTTTGCTCCTTTTATTTATATTTTTATAATAAATTATGTTTAAAATATATTATAAATACAAAAAAGGATAGTACCATAAGGCGTGCTTTTACACGGTACCATCCTCTATTTAACTTTTTCATTTTAACGATATTTAACCGGAAATAGTTTTCTATTTCATTCATAGGTAGGAACTAAATAATATTATTAATAAGTTTTCACTATCCTTATCTCACTAAAATAAGAGATTATTTAGCTATGTCCTAATCAACATTTTTTATATTTAACTTTGAATATTTTATCATTTTTATTTATTCATTTCAACATTTTTAAAAAAATTATTTTATTTTCTTGGTTTATGTTTTATAAAGATATACAGTCTATGTAAAATACTTTACATAAACTATTGATTTTTTGCTATTTTATGCTATAATATTGATATACCTTTTTATGTAACTGCCACATGAGACTTTAATGCTTCCCCATTTGGGATTTCTTATATTAAAGAAAAGTCAATAGCTGTGGATACAAAAAATAAAGGTAAATACTTTTTACTGGTTTTTCTCGCCAGCACACCCTTAAGGAGGTATAACACCCATGAATGAGAAAAATATCTTACTCATACGCGAAGCAACTCGCTTCAAAGGTTTCTACCACGCAACCAAATTACTGGTCGCAGAATTTGGTCTCGGTCCTGTAGGCAAACTCAAACCTTTAGATGGAATTGTTAAAGTTTCAGATAATGGTTTAGTTAGCATTAGAACTCGGGATTCCTATCCAGAGTTTCAGGTTGTTCCGCAGACCAAAGTCGCTGTCGTCCGAGTTATTGGTGAGACCAAAGTTCTGAACGCCAAGGGGCTGTACGATTTTCTGTTCTACAATTCCGAAATAGCATGCCAGCGCCTTAACAACAACGCTGAATATGACTGGCCTTCGGATCAAGCAGAAAAGCTGAAGCCAATTCTTTTGGAAAGCGCTTCCGAAATCCAGACACACGTTGAACCTGAGAAATCGGGCTATTACGTAGTTACTGTTACCACCTCTGTTATGGCTGCTCTTATGCCAGACGGTCGTGATAAGAAAGGTTACTATATTCTGGTACAGGATGAATCTGTCCTAACACAGGTTAGCAAACTGTATTTGGGCGACTGCTTTGTGGTCACAGATTTAGTTCAGGCTTCTGGCTTCCGTATGTCTGTAAAAGAGTTTGGAAAATATTACAAAATCACAGGTATGATTAATTGATTTTTTTGTTTTCTACTCTTGCACATCAAAAAGATTTACCCATAAATCTTTGACCGTTTTGGTCTAAACTGTTTTTACAAAATGGGAAACTCGGCAATGGTCTTTTCGACTTATGCCGAGTTTTTATTTATCTGTTTTATTATTAATTCTACCTTTTACTGCTTTAACTTCATATACTATATTCAAATAATTTTATGCAATACTCTAAATAGTTTTACATAACATATTGTCTTTTTGTTAATTTATGGTATAATAATGTTATGCCTTTTTATGTAACTGCCACATGAGACTTTAATGCCTCCCCATTTGGGATTTCTTATATTAAAGAAAAGTCAATAGCTGTGGATACACAAAAATAAAGGTAAATACTTTTGGGCTGGTTTTTCTCGCCAGCACATCCTTAAGGAGGACTACATCTATGGAAAAGAGAAAAAGAGCAAAAAACTTTGCAATCATTAGTCTTGGTTTTCAGCTTACTGCAACCAGGAAACAAATGAATGCAATCTGTCTCGGACATGTTGGAGATTTACGCCCTTTAGAGGGAGTTGTTGAAAAGTCCAATAGTTTTGATGGAACTGTATTTATCAAAACTCGGGAGTCTGCTCCCCTTTTTAACAAATATCCAGCAGACTTTCTTGCAGTTATTCGCTTTACAGATGATCATGTACTAAACCAAAACGGTCTGTATGATCTGTATGCGATGCCCGCTGAAGTAGCGTCTAAGAAACTCACGACTCCTGCGGACCTGACAATTCCGCATCAAAGTGCGAGTGACTTACTTCCCATTTTAGGAAGTGCAAGTGAAATTCGTCCGTACATCATGGCAGCAGAACCAAATCGCAAAGTAATTATGGTTACTGATGACATGATTAATACGATTGTCCCGGATGGGTTCGATGAAAAAGGAGCATTCATTCTTGTAAGAGACAAATGGGATCTAGATTCCCATTTGCCACTCACTCGCATATATGCTGGTGACTTCTTTTTAGTAAGTAATGCCTATTTAAATCTCGGATACAGAATCGGAGAAGACGAATTTTGGGAGACTCATACACTTTCTTGCTGCTAAAATCCGCAAATTATTTAAGGTTTACCCATAAACCTTAGGCGACTTTGTCCTATCGTCTAAACTGTTTTTACAAAATGGGAAACTCGGCAATAGTTTTTTGACTTATGCCGAGCTTTTATTTATTTTATTATAAATTATTTTTCATCCAGACTTATAACTTTTTTAATATTAATTTAATTTCTAATTAATATTTTTCTACAATTTCTCCTTGTTTTTTATATATACTTTTTTCTTTAATAACACCTCTAACAGAAGAAAGTGGATAAATATTTGTATTTTTTCCAATTACAGTTCCAGGATTTAATACACTTCCACAGCCGACTTCTACACAATCTCCAAGCATTGCTCCAAATTTCTTTAACCCTGTTTCTATTTTCTCATCTTTATTTTTTACTACAACCAATTTTTTATCAGATTTTACATTTGATGTTATTGACCCAGCTCCCATATGTGATTTATATCCTAATATAGAATCTCCTACATAATTATAATGAGGAACTTGAACATTATTAAATAATATAACATTTTTTAATTCTGTAGAATTTCCTACAACTGAATTTTCTCCTACTATAGCATTTCCTCTAATAAATGCACAATGTCTAACTTCAGCATTTTTTCCAATTATTGCAGGTCCATTTATATACGCTGTTTTAGCTATTTTTGCACTTTTAGCAATCCAAATGTTTTCACCAATTTTTTCGTATTCTTCTTTATTTAAACTTTCTCCAATTGTTATTATAAAATCTTTAATTTTTGGTAATACTTCCCAAGGATATATACATCCTTCAAATATGTCTTTTGCTATTGTTTCATTTAAATTATATAAATTTTTAATTTCACATTCTTTCATATTCTATAATCTCTCCTTGTCTTAGCTGTTAAAATTGTAATTATCCTATTTAATTTAAACATCTGTATTTTTAGTTTTGTTCATTTAGTGTTCTTATTGTATTTAAATTCTTTATTATATCTTTTGTTTTTATTCCACTTTCTTCCTTTTGTATTTTTTCCTTTTTTATTTCTTTTATATTATTTTTTGTTTCTAATTTTTCTGTTTTTAATTTATCTTTTTTGTTTTTTGCTTTTGCAATTTGTACTTTATCTTTTTTTCCTATTGTCTTTTTTACTTGTTCTTTACTTTTTTCTTTATTCATTTTTATCATTTGTCTTTTCTTTTCTAATTCTATAACATATTCTTGCAATTTATTAGATTTTACTAAGCTATAATCATTATATATTTCATCTTCAATTATTACGCCTAGAAAAACTTTTTTATTTTCTAAATTGCTTGGTGAAAACATTAATTTTAGTTTCTTTTTTAATGATGCTTTTTTGCTTGAACCTTTATATAAATCTAATATTCCTTTTCCTGTTGGAAGTGCAAAATATACTTTTTTTAATTTTCTATCTTCTTTACTTCCTATTGAATATATTGCTTTATATAAATCTATATTTGTTGCATTAAATTCTAGTTTTTCTTTTATTTTAGTAATTCTTTGAACTTCTATCTGTTTATTTGTTTTAGAATCTATAAATTTAATTCTTGTTCCATCTTCATTTATCTTAAGCTCGCTTTTTTTAGTATTTATTTTATTAGTGTATGCATTTACATATGCATTTTTTTCTACTTCTGGCTCATATACTTCATCATTATTGTTTATAATTGTTTGTGGTGCTGGTAACTGTTTTAATTCGTTTTTCTTAAACTTATTTATTATATTATAAAAAAAGTCTCTTAATCCCATTTTTTATCCTTCTCTTTCTTATTTTTCATCTTTTATAGCTGCTTGCGCTGCGGAAAGTCTTGCTATTGGTACTCTGAATGGTGAACAAGATACATAACTTAGTCCAACTTTATGACAAAATTCTATTGTAGGAGGATTTCCTCCGTGTTCTCCACAAATACCTAATTTAATATCTGGTCTTGTCTTTTTTCCAAGTTTAACTGCCATTTCTACTAACTTTCCTACTCCTTCTTGGTCAAGTTTTGCAAATGGATCAGATTCATATATTCCTTTATCATAATATGATTTTAAGAATTTTCCTGCATCATCACGACTAAATCCAAAACATAATTGTGTTAAATCATTTGTTCCAAAAGAGAAAAATTCTGCATCCTCTGCTATTTTATCTGCAATTAAACATGCTCTAGGTATTTCTATCATTGTTCCTACATGATATTTTAGACTTGTACCTGATCCTATTATAATATTGTCTGCTGTTTGTGTTATTATATTTTTAACATATTTTAATTCTTTTTGGTCACCTATTAAAGGTATCATAATTTCAGGAACTACATTCATTCCTTCTTTATTAACATTTATTGCAGCTTCTATTATTGCTCTTGTTTGCATCTCTGCAATTTCAGGATAAGTTACTGCTAATCTACAACCTCTATGTCCCATCATTGGATTAAATTCGTGTAAATCTATTACTATTGATTTTAATTCTTCAAATGACATTCCCATATTGTTTGCAAGATCTGCTATTTCTGAATCTTCATGTGGTAAAAATTCATGTAAAGGTGGATCTAGTAATCTTATTGTTACTGGATGTCCTTTCATTGCTCTATATAATCCTTCAAAATCCCCTCTTTGCATAGGTAATAGTTTTGAAAGTGCTTTTTCTCTTTGTGATGGTGTTTTTGATACTATCATCTCTCTAATTGCTGCTATTCTATCTTGATCAAAAAACATATGCTCAGTTCTACAAAGTCCAATTCCTTCTGCTCCAAACTCATATGCTTTTTTAGCATCTTTTTCAGTATCTGCATTTGTACGTACTCCAAGTTTTCTGTATGAGTCTGCCCAATTCATAAGTTTTGCAAAATCTCCAGATAAAGAAGCATCTTCTGTTTCTACTTTTTCTCCATATACATTTCCTGTAGAACCATCTAGTGATATATAATCACCTTCATGAAAAGCATTTCCGTTAGAAGTATAAAAAACTTTTTCATCTTCATTTATTGTAAGTTCTCCACAACCGGCAACACAACAAGTACCCATTCCACGTGCTACAACTGCTGCATGTGATGTCATTCCACCTCTTATAGTTAAAATTCCTTTACATAACACCATTCCTTCTATGTCTTCTGGTGAAGTTTCCAATCTTACTAAAACTAGTTCTTTTTCTCCGTGAAGCTGCAAGTTCTCCCGCTCTTTCTGCTGAAAACACAACTTTACCTGTTGCAGCTCCTGGTGATGCTGGAAGTCCTTTTGCAATAATTTTAGCAGATTTTAAGCTCTCTTGATTAAAATTCGGATGTAATAATTGTTCTAATTGTTTTGGTTCTATTCTTAATACTGCTTCTTTTTCAGTTATTTGTCCTTCTTTAACTAAATCTACTGCTATTTTTAAAGCTGCATTGGCTGTACGCTTTCCATTTCTTGTTTGTAAAATATATAATTTCCCATGTTCTATCGTAAATTCCATATCTTGCATATCTTTATAATGTGCTTCTAATCTGTGGGCATATCTTGCAAAATCATTATATGCCTTTTCATTTACTTCCTTTAATTTATCCATTGATTGAGGAGTTCTTATTCCTGCAACAACATCTTCACCTTGTGCATTCATTAAAAATTCTCCAAATATTTTATTTTCACCTGTTGCTGGATTACGTGAGAACGCAACACCTGTTCCACAATCATCTCCCATATTTCCAAAAACCATTTCTTGAACATTTACTGCTGTTCCCCAAGAGTTTGGTATATCATTTAATTTTCTATATGTTATAGCTCTTGGATTATTCCATGAACGGAATACTGCTTTTACAGAATCTAATAATTGTGATCTAGAATCTTGTGGAAAATCTTCTCCAATTTGTTCCTTATATATTCCTTTAAATACTTTTACTAAATCTTCCAAATCGTTTGCATCCATATCTGTATCTAAAGTAAGACCTCTTTGATACTTTTTGGTATCTATTGCTTTTTCAAATAAACTTTTTGGTATCTCTTTTACAACATCACTATACATTTGAATAAATCTTCTATAGCTATCATATGCAAATCTTCTGTTTTTCTTTGCTAAATTTTCTACTACTTCATCATTAATTCCTAAATTTAATATAGTATCCATCATTCCTGGCATTGAAGCTCTTGCACCTGATCTTACAGACACAAGTAGTGGATTTTCTTTACTTCCTAATGTTTTTCCTGTTTGATTTTCTAATTTACTAAGAGCCTCATATATTTGATTTTGTATTTTCTCTGAAATTTGCTCTCCATCTGAATAATATTTATTACAACTTTCTGTTGTTATTGTAAAACCTCCGTGGAATTGGCATTCCAAGATTTGTCATTTCTGCAAGGTTCGCTCCTTTTCCACCAAGTAATTCTCTCATATCTGCATTTCCTTCTTGAAAAAGGTATACATATTTTTTATCCATTTTTGTTTTCCTCCTTGTTACTATTCTTTCGTAAATTTGCATTTATTATAACATAATTTTTTATTTTTCAATATAATTTGTCTATAAAATATAATTACAATATTATTACAATATTACCATTTGTTTACAATCTTTTTAATTTTATAGTTTCTCTTTTTTATATTTTAATTTTATATAAAATTTTTGCATTACCTTATTATTATCACATTTAATATAATAATTTTATATCATAATTTTGCATTTTATATCTTCATTTAATAACTTTTCAAAGTTTAACGCATCTTGCTTTGTTCCAACTATTTTTCCATAATGAATTGGTACTACAAATTTAGGTTTTATTTCATTTATAAGCTTTGCCGCCTCTTTATAATTCATTGTATATGTTCCTCCTATTGGAACAAAAGCTATATCACATTTAACCTTTTTATTTTCATTAGTTATATCTGTATCTCCTGCTATATAATAAACTACATTGTTATATTCAATTAAATATCCAACCCAGTTATTTTCTTTAGGATGAAATTTTTTATTAACATTATATGCTGGTATTGTTTCAATTTTTAAATTTTCGTATTTATAATTTTGATTTGGTTTAATTTTTATAATTCTATTTTCTTTTATTCCACTTTTTATTGCATTTTCCAACATACTTTCTGGTATTATAAATATAGTATTTGATTTTTCTACTTTTTTTATATCTTCAATAGAAAAATGATCATAATGATCATGTGTTATAAATATTAAATCAGCATCATTTGCGTTACTAGTTAAACTATATGGATCTATATATATTATTTTATTATCTATTTCTAATCTAATTGCACTATGGCATAAAACATTAATGTTTTCTAACATATATTTCTCTCCTTTACTATTTTTCTATTTCTTTTTATATCATATAAAATAAAAAAAGAAAATATCATATTTATCTTATAAAAAAAATTTTTTCTTGTTTTAAATTTTAAATATTGACTATAATATTTTCCAATGATATATTTCATAAGAAATAGTTTAGAAAGGAATGGTGATTTTAATGTCTTTAACTATATTTAATTCCATTGAAAAATTAAAGCAAGATACTACTTGTTTACAATATTTAAATAAAGATCAAAAAAATTTTATATTAAATAATAAAGATATTATACTTGATATTATTAAACATAATGTAAATATTATAAAATATATTAGTTCAGATATGATTGATAAAGATATAATGCTTGCAGCTGTAGCTAATAATCCTAATGCTCTTATGTTTGCAAATGACTCTTTTTTAGATGATGAAGATATTATTTTAGAAGCTATAAAAAAAGAAGCAAAATCTTTATTGTTTGCAAGTGACAATTTAAAAGCTAAAAAATCTTTTTTATTAAAAGTTGTTAAAATCAATAAAGATTGCTATAAATATTTAGATAAAAAATTTAAAGATGATGAAGATTTTTTAACTCTAATTAATTATGACGAAAACCTAATCAATTTGTATGGAAACCCCAAAAAACAAGTCGAGTCAATTATTTTTAATTATGATCGTCCTTATCCTTTTGAATTTGCTATGGGAGCTTCTCGTTCAGAATATGAATATTATACACGAAGTTTCAATGGCGATATTACTTTAAAAGACTTAATCGAAGAACATATTGTATTTATGATTGACGGCTATTATAAAATGTTTGTAAAAGAAGATAACAAAGAAACCTTAATTGCAGAAATATATAGTGTTTTTGGAAAAAATACTTCTATTTCACTATTTATAGATAATTGCAGGCTTGAAAATGTCTTTAGTAATAAAAATAATATAAAACAACATAGTATTGAATGTAGAGTACTTAAATTAACCAAAAACCAATTAGCCCAAAAAGGAATTTCAGTAATAAACACAAATGCTTATTTAACAGTCAACAGGATAGATTGTTTAAATATTAATAATATACTACATAAAAAAGGCATTCTTCATGAATAAAATAAATTTAATTTCATAAATCTTTGTTTTTTATTATTTTATATAAATCAACAAAAAGATCCAAATATTTATTTTTTGGATCTTTTATTTCATTTTCCTTGTGTATTTTTTTACATGTTTAATTATTAACTTATACTATATTCTGTATTACTTCTTTTTTTATTTATAATCTGCTTTAATCCATATACTATATAAAATGGAATAGTCATTTGTCCAAGTGTCATAACTATTGGGAATGCTTTTCCTGTGGCTTTATACAAAATTGTAATAGGACTTGCTGTAAAATCTTTTGATATAAACATAAGATTACTATCAAATATAGAATTTATAATATATGCTATTATACAAATTACCAAAATTAGTCCTGCATAATATAGAATATCTTTTTTTTCAATTTCTATATACTTGTATTTATTAATAATTATTCCTAGATATATCATTGCTCCATGAAAAATAAAACTTTGCATTGTTATATAATGAAAAATTGGATATGTTAATAATGAAGTGGTTGGAAATATAATAAAAACAATTCCAGCAACAATACCACCTGTTGCTAAAAATACATCTCCAACTCTTTTTATAAATTTATTTTTCAAAGAACTGAAAATACCTGCATATAATAATATACTACAATAATACAATGGTACATATGTATTAATATTATTACCATTTCCTATTTTAAAATTAAAAATTATCTTTATTATTTCCAATATCCAAACTAAAATTGTTGTTTTTATTATTATTTTTCTTATATCATTCTTATCATTAATTTTAGTACACTTCACAGCTAAAAATATACCTATTGCTGTACATATTATTAAAGAAAAATGTTGATACGTAAATAATCCACATGCTTTATATTCTCCTGGTTTTGCAAATATCATATTTTATTTCACTTCCTATTTTTTATAAAGTTTAAATTTTATTATATATTATTCTTCATTTTTATTTAAGTTATTTATATTTTTCATTTTTATATTTTTTAAAATTAATATACTCGTAAATACTACAAATAAAATAATAGATAAAATTTGTGATATCCTAAAGCCTATAAACATTAAACTATCTGTTCTAAAACCTTCTATAATAGCTCTTATAAAAGAGTACATCGCCAAATATATATATGTAATTTGTCCTTTATATTTTCTTTTCTTTTGAAATATTATCAATATTAAAAATATTATAAATGTACATATAGATTCATACAAGAAAGTTGGATGTACCTCTATATAATTTTCTTTTTCTATAATTCCCATTCTAAAAATAGATTTTGTAATACCTCCATGTGCTTCTACATTAAAAAAATTTCCCCATCTTCCAATACATTGTCCAAGAGCTAAGCATGGTGATACATAATCCAACATATCTAAAGCAGATATTTTTTTCTTCTTGCAATATAATATTATGGTAATAGCTCCACCTATTATTCCTCCATATATTGCAAGTCCACCATCTCTTATATTTAATATAGATATAGGATTTTTTATATACATATTCAAACTAAATATTACATAATATATCCTTGCACATATAATAGAAATAGGAAGCACTATAATCATAAGCTCTAAAATATCATCAAAACATATCCCATATCTTCCGTTATTTTTTTTACATATTATTATTCCTATAACAATTGAAGATACTATCAAAAAAGCATACCAATAAATATTTATTCCAAACACACTAAACATTATAGGATTAACATTTAGCTTCAAATTTAAAAATGGAAATGTAACTTCTTTCATCTTCTATCTCCTCAAAATGCTTACTTTAATATTTCTTTTAATTCTTCAATATTCTTTTTATAAAAATTAATTGCATCTTCATATGGTTTCTTACTCTCCAAATCCACATCAACCATTTTTAATAATTCTACAGACTTCTTTGTTCTTCCTTGTTTTAACATCTCTTTATATTTTTCTACATAACCAGGCTCTTTATTTAATATTTTACTTGCTATCGCAATTGCAGATGAAATTCCTGTTGCATACTTATATACGTAAAAACAACTATAAAAATGTGGTATTCTTGCCCATTCATATTTTATTTTGTCATCAACTTCTACATTTTCTCCAAAATATTTTTTATTTAAATCTTCTGCTGAAAGCATTGTTCCACTTTCTATTTTTTCATGTACCATCTTTTCAAACTCAGCAAACATAGCTTGCCTAAATAATGTAGCTCTAATATTTTCTACCATTTCATATATCAAACTTGCTTTTTTATATTTATCTTTTTCATTTTCTATTTGATAACTACTTAATAAAATTTCATTAACAGTTGAAGCAACTTCTGCTACCATTATTGTATAATTTGCATCTATTATATTTTGCTCTTTATTTGAATAGTATGAATGTATAGCATGACCAAGTTCATGTGCAATCGTACTTACATCTCTTTTATCTCCTATAAAATTAGTAAGTACAAATGGATGAACACCATAAACACCTAAACTATATGCACCACCTCTTTTATTATCTTTTGCATATACATCTATCCATTTGTTATCAAAAGCTTCATTTAATAAACCTACATATTCATCTCCAAGTATAGATAAAGCTTTAATAACCTCTGCTTTTGCATCATCAAAAGTAATTTTCTCCTTTTTTTGCTCCAATGGGTTAAAATATATATCATACATATGCATTTTATCCAATTTTAACAAACTTTTTTTCAAATTCATAAATTCATAATTAACATCTAACATATTATCTATTGTTGATATTAAGCTATTATAAACCTTTATAGTAGCATCATCATGTATTACAGCTTTTTCTAAAGAAGATGAATAATTTCTTATTTTGCTAGTGATAGCTACACATTTTACTCTTGATAAATACAATTCTGTAATTGTATTTATATATTTTTTATAGCTATCATACATTAAATCAAAAGCTTGCTTTCTTACATTCACATCACTACTCTTTAAAAAATTCGTATATGTAGCATCTGTAAGTTCAACCTCTTTTCCTTCTTCATTAATTATATTTCCATACTTCAATTCTGCATTTGTAAAAATATCATAGGTATTTTCTGAATTTGCAAAAATTTCAGAATAATTTGATAATAAATTTTCCTCTTGTTTGCTCAAAATATGTTTTTTCTTATCTAATATTTCTTCTATATCTCTTTTATATTTGCTAAGATTTGGCTCATTATTTAAAAAACTTCTAACATCCTCCTCATTAGCTGCAATTATTTCAGGTGTAATATATGATACTGCAATACTAAAATCTGTACTAATATTTTCTACTTGTTTAAATAATTTTATTGATTCTTGATTTGCCATATCCAAATGATATGTAAGCATTCCATACGCATATAATTTTTCAAATATCTCATCTGCCTTTTCATACAAAGAATAGCATTTATATAAACTCTCTGCACTGTTACAAAGGCAACCTTGAAACTTTTGTATTTCATCAAAAATTTCATATAACTCATCTTTATTTTTATTAAAATCCTTCTCGTCTTTAAATATTTGTGTTAAATCCCAATTATTTTTACTATTCATAACCAATTTCTCTCCTTTCATATGAGAAAATTTTTATTAAAATCCTTTTAGAATCTATATATTATAATAAAAAGTGAGTTTGACAATACTACTTATTTAAATGTGTGTTTATATATTTTTTTAAGAATCTATTTTTAAAAGCCTTCTCTAAAATGCAAGTTTTTATTATAATATATAAATTCCTATTATAATAAAAACTTGTTTTAATAATACTATTTATTTTTTATTTATTTTTTATATTTATAGTGTTTTTATTCACTATATGTATATTCATCTCCGCATTTTAGATTTTCTTGCAATTTTAAATTTTTCTTTGTTTTTCTTTGTTACAATAATTCTATCTATACCTTTTTTAGTACATACTTCTAAAGTTATTTTACCTGGTTCGATTTTTGGATGTCTTAATATTCTAGCTTCTGCCATCTTACACTCTTTCTTCGAAAATGCCATATATGAGAATTTTTCATCTTCATATGGTACCACTCCATCTTTTAGTTTCTTATGAATTTTCGTTCTAGCTATTCTACATATTGAATGGCACCAATCATTTTTCTCTAGCATACATTTTCCTTCATGCGTGCATGGTGCAATTATTTTTGCACCCATCTTTACTAATTTTTCTCTTATTTCCATTAATACATTATATCCGAACTGGAGTTCCAGGTTCTATTATAATCAAAACATCTTTTGTAGCATTCCATATTTTTTCTAATACTTTAATTCTTTCTTCTTTTTTCATTTCATTTAAAACGTATGATACAATTACAAGATCAGCTTCTTCTTTTAACTTTTCTTCTACCAAATCTCTTTTTAACCATTCAGATTTTTTTAAACATTCTTCATTAGAATATTTTGCTAAATCTTTTCCTAAGTTTAACATTGCTGTTTCTCTTTCTAAACAAATTATATTGTTTAAGTTAAGCAATTTACTTGCTGCCCATGATGCAGCTCCTGTTCCAGCTCCTATATCTAATAAAGTATGAATTTCATCAGCATTTTTTAAATTAAATGTATATTCTAGTGCTTTACTTACAGCACCATATGTTGCAGGCATTCTAAATAAACTATATGCACTAGCTTCTTTATCTGTTGTTAATAATCTTTTACTATTTCCACTATCTTTTCTATATTTTTCAGAAAGATTTTTTGTATTTTCTGATAGTTCTTTTAGTTCATTTATATTAATTCTAGATTCTAACTCACTCTTTAGCTCTATCGGTAATTCCATTTTATTTTTTACAAGTTTCTCCTTTATTAAAATCATCAAACTCTAAGTCATCAAATTCTATATTTTCTACATTTACTACTTCATTTTTATCGTTTATTGTTAGTTTAAATACATCTGGTGAATTTAAACGTTTATTAAATATAACATTTCCTTTAAAGCTATATTTTAGAACTCTATTTTCTTGAACACTTTCTAACTTGCACCACTTTAAAAGTAAAAAGGTTATAGCATATCCATGTGAAAAAATAGCAATTCTTTTTCCTTTGTTTTTGTTTATAACCTCTTCAAAAGCTTCTGTCATTCTTTTGGTTACTTCTTTTCTACTCTCTCCATCTTCTGCTTTATAATTTTCTTCTTCATACTGTTTTGTATACCAATTTAAAACATCTTTTTCGTTAGGCTTACCTGGTCTTCTTTCATCAAATCTCTCATCAATATTTACTTTTAGATTTTGTCTATCTAATAAATATTTAGCTGTTTGTAAAGTTCTTACACAATTACTTGTATATACAATATCAATATTTTGAAGTTCTTGTTCTTTACTTAAAATTTCTGCTCTTTTCTCTCCTACTACACTAAGTATTATTTTTTCATATTTCATTAAATCACTTTGATTTGTTTTATAACTTTCAATCATTTCTTTATTATTAAATCTTACTGAATGTCTAATTAAATAAACTACTGTTTCCATTTATTAACTCCTAATTCTTCACTGTTTTTATATTTTTTAGAAACTTCCAGAGCTTCCGGCCTCCTCCTGATGAACCGGCCTCCTCCAAAAGAACCTCCTCCGAAATCTCCATCGGATCCTCCGTAAAAGCCGCCACCGCCGCTTTTTGAATATATAACTTATCCCTTGTGCACATCCACCTATTATATATCCTATTATACCCCATATAACATCATTAATTATTACTGATGTATTTTTTGTTTCGAAATATATTATTACACTTAAGGCAATTGCATATATAATAGCTAATATTGTCTCTTTTAATATTATTAAAAGTTTTCTGGGTTTATAATATTCATATGAAAAAGGAATTATTACCATTATATAACCTGCTAACGCACTAAAAGAAAATACCAAAAGTGGGTCAGAAATTGGACTTTTTTCTACTTTTTCAGCCTTTTCTTGTTCTATCTCTACATCATAATTTTTTGAAATTATACTTACAAATTCGTTAAATCCATTTTTTATTCCTTCATCCCATTTATTTTGCCTTAAATATGGTATCATATATTGATTTTGAATTCTTCCAGTTTTAGCATCTGGTAACACGCCTTCTAATCCATATCCTACTTCTATTCTAGATTTTCTTTCTTGTAGAGCTATTAATATTAATAGTCCATTATTTTTGTTTTTATCTCCAATTCCAAATTTTCTAAATGTTTCTGTTGCATATTCTTCTAATGATTCTCCTTCTAGTGATGGAATTGTAACTATAACAATTTGAGCTCCGTGTTTTGCTATTCAAACTTTTATTAACATTTATAATATAGTCTTTAGTTTCTTTACTTAGTAGTCCTGCATAATCGTTAACATAAAATTCTTGTGTTGGATTAACAACTGCACTTACAAAACTCAAACTAAAAACAATTAAACATATTGTTAATATTAATATTTTTTTAAATATTCTTTTATTCAAAGTTAACACTTGGAACCTCCCTGTTTGATTCGTTTGCTTCAAAATATTGTTTTTGCTCAAATCCAAACATTCCGTGCTAAAATATTACCAGGAAAAGTTTTTACTTTTAAATTATAATTTTTAACTGCACTATTGTAATCTCTTCTTGCAACAGCTACTCTGTTTTCTGTCCCTGCTAATTCATCTGATAGTTGAATAAAGTTTTGAGAAGATTTTAAATCTGGATAATTCTCTACTACTACCATTAATGCATTTAAAGATGATGTTAATTCATTATTTGCATTTGATTTTTCTTCTAAACTATTTGCTTTTATTAATTTTTCTCTTGCATCTGTTATACTATTAATTATTTCTGTTTCATGTGTTGTGTATCCTTTTACAGTATTTACTAAATTTGGAATCAAATCTGCTCTTCTTTGTAACATTACATCTAAGTTAGATAATTCTGTATCCACAGCTTCAGATTTACTAACCAATCCATTATAACTTCCCACTAAAAACATTACTATTATTGCTATTATTGCAATTACAGTTATTAAAATAATATTAGATTTTTTCATATTATTACCTCCATTTCATTTTTAATAAATTTTATCATACAAAAAAAATATATACAATATTTTTTCTTATAAATAAATATACAAAAATGTAAAATCAAAATAAAAAGCTCTCTAATTAACTGTAGTAAAGATAAAATGATAAAATTTTTATCTAACAATTTTATTTTACTACAGTAATAGAGAACTTTATAAAAATTTATTATTTAATCCATTTTTTGTAATCTTCATCAGACTGTTTGCTTTTCCATCTTTTTACTCCTCCTTTAGTATTTTGTTTTTATATAATTTATCTTTTGTATTATTTATATTAATGTATATCACTTAGAGTTAACTCTATGTCAATACTTTTTTATTTAATTTTTATTTTCCTTGCATTTCTTTATTATTTTACACACAATTTAATAAATTAATCCTATTTAAAATTATCACCTTAAATTTTAATAATTTTTTCCCATGTCATATTCTTTTTTCCGAAGTGACCATAATTAGTTGTTTTACTATATATAGGCTCTCTTAAATTCAACTCTTTTATAATTCCAGATGGAGTTAAATCAAACCTTTGCTTAATTTTTTCTATTATTTCTTCTTCTGAAATTGTATTTGTTTTAAATGTATCTATATAAATAGAAACAGGTTTTGCAACTCCTATACTATAAGCAATTTGAATTTCGCATTTTTTAGCATATCCATTTGCTACAATGTTTTTAGCAATATATCTTGCCATATAAGCACCACTTCTATCTACTTTTGTAGGATCTTTACCAGAAAAGGCTCCTCCTCCATGTCTTGCCATTCCTCCATATGTATCTACTATAATTTTTCTTCCAGTTAAACCAGAGTCTCCTAACGGACCTCCTATAACAAATCTACCTGTTGGATTAATGAAATATTTTGTGTCATCATTTAGTAATTCACTTGGCACAATTTCTTTAATTACTTTTTCTTTAATTTCTTTTTTTAATTCTTCTAAATTTGTATTTTCTTCATGTTGTGTAGAAATAACAATTGTATCTATTCTTTTTGGAATTTCATTTTCATATCCAACTGTTACTTGAACCTTTCCATCTGGTCTTAAATTTTTTACTATTCCTTTTTTTCTAACTTCTGTTAATCTTTTAGCAAGCTTATGTGCTAAATATATTGGCATTGGCATAAAATCTTTTGTTTCGTCAGTAGCATATCCAAACATCATACCTTGATCTCCAGCACCTTCTGACTTTATGTTTTCATTTAGCTTGTCTTCTAATGATTTATCTACTCCAATTGCAATATCTGGTGATTGTTTCGAAATATTTAACAAAACCTTACATGTTCTATAATCTATATCGGTTTTTGAATTATCATAACCAATTTCTTTTATTGTATCTCTTACTATTTTTTCAATGTCTACTGTAGCTACTGAGGTAATCTCTCCTGTCACTAAAACTTGTCCCTTTCCTGCAACAGTTTCGCAAGCCACTCTTGCAAACTTATCTTTCTCTAAATATGCATCTAATATTTTATCTGATATTGTATCGCATAACTTGTCTGGATGCCCTTCTGTTACACTCTCTGATGTAAATAATCTTATCATTTTTCTTTTCCTCCTATCTTTTTTTACAAAAAAACCTTTGCTATTTATAGCAAAGGTTAATAATAAACAATTTTTTATGTTTTAATCATCAGCCAAAGCTATAGCTTTGTCGGTATTAGCACCTTATTTTTAAATAGGTTGCTGTGGAGTCATAAAGCCGATTCTCTCGTCCACTCTAGATAACATATATTATTTTATATACTACTACTTTATTTTTATCATGTCAACAACTTAAATTTAGTATATCTTTATATTATTTTTTCAAATTTTATTTATAACTTATTTTTTATTTACTCATTTTTTGTCACTTAGTCTTTTTTTATTATACTTTTTTATTTATATAGCTTATTTTATTTTTGTAATTCTAATTTTTCTTTTTTAAACTTATCTGTATTTATTAATTCAATTTCTTCTTTTGTTAATTTTTCTACTCTATATTTCTGATTATACTTATTTTGTTTTTCCTTACTAAGTTCTTCTACTAAATCTTTATATTCTCTTACAAAAGTTTTTCCACTTTGAAAAATATTTTCATATACTACTAAATTATTTAGTGGTTCTTGTGATTTATCTCCTGAATAAGTAACATTTACTGCAATAATTTTATATATATTCTTTTGACTTAAATTTTCTCCTTTAAAATGTTTGCATAAATCTCCTACTTTAAATATATTTTCTTCCATTTTTTATATTTTCCTTTCTATTTTTATCTTTAAATCTAAATAAAATCTAAAGTTTAATTTAAAGTAATATTACTATCAAATTAAACTTTAGTCAATATTAACTTTATTAATTATTCATTACATCTTAAATTATGTATTAGTATTTTATCTTTAATTTTACATTATTTGCTTTATTTTTAATAAAAAATCATAATTTGTATAAAATATTTATAACCACATGGAGGTGTTTTTATGGACTTACTTAAAATAGTAGCTTTATCTTTTGGCTCTGTAATTTTTCTTTTTATTTTAACTAAACTAATGGGAAATAAAGAAATGTCTCAGCTTAGTATGTTTGATTATATAATAGGTATTACTATTGGTTCTATTGCAGCTGAAATGTCTACAGCTTTAGAAAACGACTTTATGCAACCTGTTGTTGCTATGGCTGTGTATGCTATAGTTTCTATAATCATTTCTATTTTATCTTATAAATCTATAAAAATTCGTAGAATTATATCTGGAAACTCTTTAATATTATTTGATAATAATGAACTATATCGTAATAATCTAAAAAAAGCCAAACTTGATTTAAATGAATTTTTGATGCAATGTAGAACTGCTGGGTACTTTAGTCTAAGTGATATACAAACAGCAATATTAGAGCCAAATCGGGAAAATTAGTTTTTTGCCTAAGGCTGAAAATAGGCCTACTATTCCTTTAGACTTTAATATGCATCCTCACCAAGAGAAAATGGTTATTAATATAATTTTAGATGGTCAAATTTTAAAAGAAAATTTAAATTATTCTGGTAATGATGAACTGTGGCTACAAAAACAAATTGTATCTTTAGGATATAATAATGCTTCTGAAATTTTTTTAGCTACTTGTGATTATAATAACAATTTACAAATATACCCCAAAAAGGATTATAATAACTCACATGATATTTTTGAATAAATAAGACCCTTTCTTGTTAGATAATTGTTCTAAGCAAGAAAGAATCTTATTTATTGTTTAGCATTTAATATTTTTTTATTATTCTACTATTTGGCGTGCCTACAACAGTTACATTATCATCTGTTGATTCTAACACAACTGACCCAGCACCTATTTTTACATTATTACCAATTTTTATTGGTCCGAAGTATTTTTGATCCCGCTCCAATCATTACACTGTCTCCTACATCTGGATGTCTTTTGTCTTTATCTTTTCCTGTTCCCCCTAATGTTACTTGATGATAAATTGTACAATTATCTCCAATTGTTGCTGTTTCTCCAATTACTATTCCCATTCCATGGTCTATAAATAATTTTTTTCCTATTTTAGCCCCTGGATGTATTTCTATTCCTGTTATAAATCTTGCAAATTGAGATATAAGTCTTGCTATAAAGAAAAATTTATTTTTATAAAAGAAATGAGCAATTCTATAAAATACTAATACATGGAACCCTGGATATAAAATAATTACTTCTAAAATATTCCTTGCTGCTGGATCTTTTTCTTTTATATTTTTTGCATCTTCATATAATTCTTTTATCACAAAACCACCTCTAATACTTTCTTTATTATGGCTTATATTATTTTATGTTTATTAAAGATAATATGACACAAAAATTCTAATATAAAAAAATAAACCATTTCTGTTTTAGTCTAACAAATTTGGTTTATTTTTTATTTTTTCTCATATTTTTACTCTGTTCTTAATGCTTCTACTGGATCTTTTTTACTTGCCATTTTTGATGGAATCAATCCTGCAATTATTGTAAGTACCATACTAATTATTACCAATATAATTGCTCCTCCAAATGGAAGACTTGCTATTCCTGATACTCCTGCAATTGCTTTTATAATAGCATTTATTGGAATTGTCAGAATAAGAGTTATCAATATTCCTAAAAGCCCTGCTGCAAAACCTATTATAAATGTTTCTGCATTAAATACTCTTGATATATCTTTTTTAGATGCTCCTATTGCTCTTAATATTCCTATTTCTTTTGTTCTTTCCAAAACAGATATATATGTTATTATTCCTATCATTATTGATGACACAATTAAAGAAATGGCAACAAATGCAATTAGCACATAACTTATCATGTTAACAATTACACTAACAGATTTCATCATCATTCCAACCATGTCTGTATAGTTAATTACATTTTCTTCTTTTCCTTCATCTCTTTGTTTTTGGTTATATTTTTCTATTTCATTAGATATTAATTCTTTTGCATCAAAATTTGTTGCATATATTTTAATTGCTGATGGTTTATTTAAATCTACTACACCTAGAGTTTCTAAATTATCTTCATATGTTGCATTTTGATTTTCTGAAAAAGATTGCATAACTTTTGCAAGTTCTTCGCTTGAAAGTTTGCTAATATATGCTTTTTGTTCGCTTGTTAAATTTGCATAATCAAATTTTGTATTTTCGTTTTTTTCTGGGAACTTCATTCCTGTAAAAATATTTATATCTTTATTTTCTTTTTGTTCTTTAACTATCTCAGATTCATTTATTTTGTTTATTACATGTTCTTTTAATTGTTTTGTATAACCTATCATTGAACCAGTTAATGATGTTGATACACTTTCTTCATTTTTTCTTATTATACAAGAAATTTTTATATCTTCTGCATTTTCTATTTTGTTTTTCATATATTCTTCATCATCACTTTTGTTTACCCACATATTACCTGATTTTTCATAATAATCTGTATTTAGAATTAATTTAAATGATAAATTTAATAATTCATCATATGTATATACTTTTTGATCATCAGCTTCTACTTTTTCTCCTTTTTTTACCGCTTCCCATTTTCTTTCTAAGTCTTTTTGATCTTTTAAGCCCAAAGTGTATAATGTATAATCACTAATTTGATTATTTTCATCTACTACTAACGCCACCTCATTATATGAAGTTGGCAAATTACCTGCTAGTACATCGTATTGAGATTCTATTAATTCTTTATTATCTAACATTTCTTCCCATACATCAGTTTGTGATACCATCATAGAACTACTTGCAAATGGAGATGAGTTTTGCTCTTCTACCATATTTCCCATGCCTATACTATTCATTACTGTACTTGGATTAACTTTAACTATTCCATTTGATGTATCTTTTTTATATAAATTTAAGTTTAAATTATATTCATATTGTATTGCATTAGAGTTCTTTTTTATTTCATTTTCTTCTGTATCTAAATAACTCTTAAATTCCTCTAAATTATTAGTTTGAATCTTGCTAGATAAAGTACTTATCATTTCATTCATTATATCTTTAGAATATATTTTTCCTTCTTCATGATTTAAGTTATCATTTCCTTCATCCATCATTATTTCTAACATACTTGCCATATCTACTGTAGACTCTTCTATTGAAATTGGATATGATGATAATGTATCTTCTTGTACTCTATTTATATATTTTTGTACTCCATTTGACAAAGATAAAATAAGCGCAATTCCTATGATACCTATACTTCCTGCAAATGAAGTTAAAATAGTTCGCCCTTTTTTAGTCATTAAGTTATTTAAGCTAAGAGATAAAGCTGTAAAAAAATTCATAGATGTTTTTCCAGTTTTTGCTTTCTTTTTTTCTGTTTTTTCTTCATCTTCTTTGTATGGATTTGAATCACTAATAACCTTTCCATCTAGTACTTTTATTACTCTAGATGAGTATTTTTCTGCAAGCTCTGGATTATGTGTTACCATTATTATTAATTTATCTTTTGAAATATTTTTTAATATTTCCATTATTTGAACACTTGTTTTTGTATCTAAGGCACCTGTTGGCTCATCTGCTAAAATAATGTCTGGGTCATTTACTAGAGCTCTTGCTATTGCAACTCTTTGCATTTGTCCTCCTGACATTTGATTTGGCTTTTTATGTATTTGCTCTTTTAATCCTACATCTTCTAATGCTTTTATTGCTCTTTTTCTTCTTTCTTCTTTTGAAACACCTGATAGTGTTAATGCAAGTTCAACATTAGAAAGTACTGTTTGATGTGGTATTAAATTATAATTTTGAAATACAAATCCTACAGAATAATTACGATATGCATCCCAATTATTATCTTTAAACTCTTTGGTTGATTTTCCATTTATTATTAAATCACCACTAGTATATCTATCTAATCCTCCTATTATATTTAAAAGAGTAGTCTTACCACATCCACTTTGTCCTAAAATAGATACAAACTCACTATTTCTAAATTCGATATCTATTCCTTTTAAAGCTTTAACTGTAGTGTCTCCTGATTTATATTCTTTTGTAATGTTTTTTAATTTTAACATTTTTATTCTCCTCATTTTTTATTGTTAAATTTTTCTTATATTTAATTATATTTCTTATATAAAGTCTTATCCTTTTATTTTATACAAAAATTTTAATATATTCATTTTATATTGTCATATCTCCATCTATCGTATCGTAAACCACATTACGGGTATAATAATAGTTGTCTTCATCTTCTACTACATTAAATACTTTATAAAATGAATATCCCATAAATATTAATATTGGTATACTTATTACATACAAAATTATTGGTATGCTAATTTTCCATCCAAGCTGTTTTCCTTCAGCTTTTCTTTTGTTTGCATTTACACCAAAAATTATTGTTATAACAGTTGCTACTATAAAACCTACAATGCCTACTGCCACTATCATAAATATTATTATTAACGATAAGAAAAATATTCCTAATCCAATAATTCCTCCCATATTTATTTCTCCTTTCTTTTTTATTTTACAAAATTATTATATCTTTTATAATTTAACATCTTTTATATAAATTTTTCACATATCAAATTATCATAATATTTTATTAATTCATCATATCTTTCCTTATTTCTTACAGTCCATCCTAAGATAAATTTATTTTTTTTAATTTTGTTTACTTCTTTATAACTTAAGTCATCTACGCTATGCGAAATAAAATCTGGATTTGTAATTATATTAAAAAACATTGTTTTTAATATAAACTTTTTTATATTATCCATTTTTTTATTTTTAAATTTACATACTAATTGTCCTCTTATTATATTTGGATAATTATTTTTAAACCACATTATGCTTAATGGATTAAAACTTTGTACTGCATATTTTCCATTATACTTTTTTAAAATTTGCACCAAACTACTTTCTAACAAACCTACTTTATTGTCGTTTTTCAATTCAATTAATATTGGAACTTTTCCATCTACTAATTTTAATACATCCGAAAATTTAGGTATATATGTATTTTTATTTAATAATTTTATATTTCTTATTTCATCATATGTACAATCTTTAAGATTCTTATTTATTCCTGTCATTCTTTCTATATTATCATCATGAAAAACTACAACTTCACCATCTTTTAGAAAATGAACATCTAATTCTATTATATAATTTTTATTTACAGCTTCCTTAAATGCCTCAAGACTATTTTCTATAATATCTTTCTCGTTATGAACACCTCTATGTGCTATAATTGTTTCTTTTAAAAATTTAAGATCTTTCATTTATATCTCCTTATAAATTAAATTATAAATAGATTATTTATATATTATTTTAATGTTAATAATGTTTTATAAATTTACATATATTCTTATTTATATCACATCTCATATTAAAATTCTACTATTTTAAAGTACAAATACGTAGTAATTGTTCAATACTAATTTTTTTACTTTTTAAATATTTATTTTTCTATTTATTTTACAACTTATATTTATTTTTTACTTAATATATTCGATATTTTTTCATATGTTTCCTATTATAAAAAATATCTTAGAGCCTTGTTTTTCTATTTATTTTGCATTTTTTTATAATAAAATTACCAAATGTTTCTTAATGTTATTATATTTTTCTTTTTTTTGTACATACTATATTTAATAAAATGTTTTTGGAGGTATTTTATGGAAAATCAAAATTTAAATATTTTAGATGAAGTAAACAAAGGTGCAACAATGGGAATGGATGCAATTTCATATGTGTCTGAAAAAGCAAAAGATCCTAATTTTAAGAAAATTTTAGATACAGAATATAATAAATATCAGAAAATATCTGATAGAGTAAATGATTTATATTCTAATTATACAAGAAAAGAACCACATGAAACAAATACAATGACAAAAATGATGACATGGTATGATGTACAAATAAAAACAATGATTGATGACACAACTTCAAAATTATCTGAATTATTAATGCAAGGAACCAATATGGGAATTATAGAAGGTAGACGTTTAATTAATCAAAACAATAATATTGAACCTAATGTAAAAAATATTTTACATGATTTTGTTACAATGCAAGAAGATAGTATAGAAACATTAAAAAAATATTTATAACTTCTTTTTGTTTTAACTTTTTAATATTATAAATAGTTTATTTATAATCCTTTATAATATTAAATTTATTCCTATTTTTTAATCATAATTATAAGAATTTAACTTACTAATATAAAAAAAAGATTATATCTAAAAAAATTTGTTATCAAAAAAGACAAGATGAAATTTAATTTATAAATCAGCTTGTCTTTTATTTTACAAATTTAAAATATATTTAGTAATATAATCTAATTATTTTCTATTTACACTATCTTATTACAATTTTTATCCTAAGGCAACATCTAATATCATCATAACTATAAATCCTATTGCTGCTCCTATTGTGCCAATATTAGAATGTTCTCCTGCTTGTGACTCTGGAATTAATTCTTCTATTACTACATAAATCATTGCACCTGCTGCAAACGACAATAAATATGGCAAGATTGGAACTACTGCATTTGTAAGCAATATTGTAATTATTGCACCTATTGGCTCCACTATTCCAGATAATGTTCCATATATAAAGGCTTTTGTTTTTGACATTCCTTCTGCTTTTAATGGCATTGAAATAATTGCTCCTTCAGGAAAATTTTGTATTGCAATTCCTATCGCAAGAGCAAATGCACCTGCCATTGTTATTCCCGCATTTCCTATGATTGCACCTGCAAAAGTAACCCCAACTGCCATTCCTTCTGGTATGTTATGAAGAGTAACTGCTAAAACTAACATCGTTGTTTTTTTTAGCTTAGATCTTATTCCCTCTGGTTTTTCACTTTCTAAATGTAAATGTGGAATTAAACTATCTAAAACAAGTAAAAATACAATTCCTAATAAAAAACCAATTGAAGCAGGAATCCATGGTATTGCTCCTTGCTCTTTAGACATATCTATTGAAGGAATTAATAAAGACCATACAGATGCTGCAATCATCACTCCGAGAAGCAAAACCTAATAATAATTTTTCTATTTTTTTATTTATCTTGTTTTTCATTAAAAATACCATTGCTGAACCCAAAGTTGTTCCTAAAAATGGTATTAATAACCCCGTAAATAGTTGCATTACCAATCATCTCCTTAATTTTTTAAAATTGTATCTGCTGAACACAATTTTATAGTAGTTGGTCTTCCATGTGGACATGTATATGGATTTTTTAAGCTTAGTAAACTTTCTATTAGTTTATCTACTTCTTCTTTTCTTAGATCCATATTTGCCTTTACTGCCGCTTTACATGCAACAGTTGCAATAAATCTTTCTTCTACATCTTTTATTTGTCCTCTTTCATTTGTTAACATTTCATCTAATATATCTAAAAATATATTTCTACTATTTACTTTATATTCTATATCTGGAATTCCATTTATCTTTATACTGTTTTCTCCAAAAACATCAATATCAAATCCTGTATTTTTTAAAAGTTCTATATTTTCTTGAACAAATTTAATTTCTTTATGTGATAAATTAATAACTTCTGGTAATAACATCATTTGACTATTATTTTTCAAATTATTTTTATAATTTTCTTTTATTTGTTCATATAAAACTCTTTCATGCGCTGCATGCTGATCTATTAAAAATAATTCATTTTTAATTTCTATTATGATGTATGTTCTAAAAATTATACCTATATATTTATAATCAATTTTTCTTTTAGTCTCTCTTTTGATAAGTTCTTGTTTTTTATTTTCTTCTGTAATCTCTTTTGATTCATTATTATTATTCAAAAGTTTACTTTTATCACTTTCATTATTCTCATCTTTACTGAAATGATTTGTTAAAAATTCAAATTCATTTTCTATATAACTTTCTTTTTTAGCTTCTATTTCATTATTTCCTAAAAAATCTTTATTAAGCATAGAATTTTTAACTGCATGATATACTACTTTATATATTTTATCTTCTTCTTTAAATCTAACTTCCATTTTTGTAGGATGCACATTTATATCATAAAAATCTGCAGGCATCTCTAAATTTAAGATAAAGAATCCATGTTTTCCTATTCCTATACCACCTTTAAAAGCTTGATCTATACTACTAGTTATCATTGCGTTTTTTATATTTCTTTTATTTAAAAATATAATTTGGCCTTTTCTATTATCTCTTGCCATTAAAGTATTTCCTATAACACCTGTTACTTTTATACCACATTCTTTATAGTCTACATTTATTATATTGTCTTTACATTCTCTACCATATAAAATGTACACAATATCTTTTATATCTCCACTCCCATTTGAACTAAATACTGTTTTTCCGTCATTTAGAAGTTTAAATGATATATTCAAATTTGCCATTGCTATTTTTTGAATTAATTCTTTTATATATCTAAATTCTGTAGAATCTTGTTTTAAAAATTTATATCTAACAGGTGTATTAAAGAAAAGATCTTCTACTATTATACTTGTTCCTGTTTGTGTGGCAACTTCTTCTTTTTCTAAAATATCACCTGCTTTTGCAATTACTTTTATTCCTGTATTTTCATCTTTAGTTTTAGATATCATTGTTAATTTTGATATTGCTACTATACTTGCTAAAGCTTCTCCTCTAAATCCCATAGAATATGTTGTTTCTAGATCTTCTATCTTTCTAATTTTACTAGTAGCATGTCTTTCAAAGGAAATATCTATATCATCTAATAAAATACCTTTTCCATTATCTGTTACTTTTATAAATGTCTTTCCACCATTTTTTATTTCTATAACTATTTTATTTGATCCTGCATCTATTGAATTTTCAACCAGCTCTTTTACAACATTTGCTGGTCTTTCTATAACTTCTCCTGCAGCTATCTTATTAATTGTCAAATCATCTAATAATACAATATTTCCCATCTTTTAGTACTACCTCTTTTATAGTCCATGTTATTTAATTTATAATAATTTTATTTTTATTCATTACCTTTTAAACTTGTTACCATATCTATTGTTTTTACTTTTTTAGCTAATATTTTGTTAACAAATATTGAAACTACATATGTTCCTATTAACGCATATAAATATGATGCAATTTTTATTTCTGTGCTAAAATCGTATGAATCTCCAAGTGCTGTTTTAAATATATAATCTGTCATAATAAAACCAAGTGGTAAACCTATTATAATTGCAATTATTGTTAACCATGAATTTTGTTTTGTAAAAATTTTCTTTATTTGTTTATCTTTAAATCCTAAAACTTTTAATGTTGCAAATTGGTATTGTTTTTCTGAGAAAGATAATATTCCTAAATTATATATTATTACAAAACCTAATATTGCAGAAACTACTATTAACAAAACAACCATTGTTTTCATAGTTTTAATCATATTTTGCATACCTTCTTTTAGTGTAGATAAACTTTGGATTGTTTTTACTCCCTCAATTTCTTTTACGTTACTTAAATCATTATTTGTATAAACTGTATCTGCTTTATATTCTAATCCTAAACTTTCATAATATGCTCTTGAAGCATTTAATTGTTGATTTTGAGGGTCTCTATTTAGTCCTATTATTTTACTTGTATACCATGTATCATTTCCAAATACATGCCAAGAAATTTCATCTCCAACTTTTAAATTCAATTTGTTTGATAATTTTTCTGTTATATATACACCATCATTTTTTAAATCTATATATTTTTTATCATGATCTGTATATCTCAAATAATCTTTTGCATCATTTATTGTTATTGTATTAGTTTCTTTTTTGTCTCCAATTTTTATTTCAATTCCTAAACTTTCACTTGTTGCATTTCCATAATTTTTAGTTACATTTTCAAAATCATTATCTGTATAATTATTATCTAATGATAATTTATAACTAAATTTGTTTAATTTGTCAAATTGCCAATCTAAATAAGAATTCATTGTATCTAACATACCAAATGCACATACCATAAGCATTGTACATCCCATAACACCTACAATTGCCATAATAGATCTACCTTTATTTCTTGCAATATCTCTTAAATTCCATCTGGTAGCCAAAGATGCTTTCTTAAAAATTCCCTTTGTTGTTAAACTAAACTTTGCCTTTTTTACTTTTGGTATTTCTAATCTAAGAGCTTCTGCTGCTGGTTCTTTTAAAACCTTATTACATGATAAGTATGTAACAACTGTTATTAATACAACAACTACCACTGCTAAGATATATACTTCTGGAATTAATACAGTGCTATACTCTGGTACTTCAAAATATGACATTTCCATATTTAAGAAATAATATCCTAATATAAATCTACCTGCTAAAAGTCCTAAAATACTTGCAATTAAACTTATATAAAATCCATAACTAACATAGTGTTTAACTATTTTTTTGTTTTTAAACCCAAGTGCTTTTAATGTTCCTATTTGTACTCTTTGTTTTTTTACAAATCTATTCATTGTGGTAACAACAGACAAAATTGCTATTAGCAAGAATAGTAATGTAAATACTTGTGAATAGGTATTTCCCTCTTCTATTTCGGAATTATAAACTTCATAAGAAGGACTTGAATTTCTATCTGTTACTGCTAGAGATGCTTTTATATCATTTTCTATATTGCTCTTTGTTTCATTTAATTTAGATGTATCATCTATATCTACAATTATTTTATTAAAAACATAATAGTCTTTTATATTAAAGTTTTCTATTGTTTGTTCTATTAATGAATTTTCAGTTATTCCTGTTTTGGCCTTTATTTCATCATATATGCAATCTTTTGGAAACTCATTAATAGACATATATATATATCCATAATTTTTATGATTTGGAAATAATTCTGTTTCATCTTTTACAGCATAAACATGATCTGGAATATTTATAAGTCCAGCTATTTTTTCGGTTATTTTGTATTTTTGATATGTAAATGTAATTTCATCTCCCACTTTTAAGTCTAATGTTTTAGCCAAAAAGCTATCAAACCAAACTCCACTTTTGCTACTATCAAATTCTTCTCCATCTATTATATACATTTTTGAAATATTATTTGTTTCTATAAAATTTGTTTCTAATGTTACATCATTATAATTATCCAAATTCGTTGTTAATGTTAAAACTCTTTCTGCATCTTTAACATTGCTTACTTTTTTTACATCTTCTAGGTCTTTGTTTGTAAAGTTTTCACCTGAAAGCCAAATGTCTTGCAAATTGTTTTTCTCATAATATTCTTCACCACTTTTTTGCATTCCATCCATATAACTATGTACTCCAGAAAAAACAAATACACCTAAAAATACCATTAAAAATATAGTAATAAATTGTGATTTATTAAATCTTATATCTCTATACATTTTTTTATTTAATTTTCTCATATCTTATATTTCTTCCTCTCTTTTACCATTTTACTTCATCAATATTTTTAGGATTTTCATTTTTTGTTACACTTTCTATTTGCCCATTCTTTACTCTTATTACAGTATCTGCAATGTCTGCAAATAAAGCATTATGTGTTACAATAATTACAGTGTTTGCCCCATCATTTTTATCACATTGTTTTTTTAATAATTTTAGAACTTCTACACCTGTTTTTGAATCTAGTGCACCAGTTGGTTCATCACATAATAATAATTTTGGATTTTTAGCTATAGCTCTTGCAATAGAAACTCTTTGTTGCTCACCACCAGAAAGTTGATTTGGGAATTTATTTATATGTTCTATTAATCCAACATCTTTTAAAGCTTCTTTACTATCTGAATAATTTTTTACTATATCTCTTACTATATCTACATTTTCTAAAACTGTTAATGTTGGAAGTATATTATAAAACTGAAATATAAATCCTACATTTTCTGCTCTATATTCACTTAATTTTGTTTCACTGTATTCTGAAATATCTACTCCATCTACTAAAATAGAGCCATTACTTGGACTATCCATACCTCCTATTAAATTTAACAAAGTTGACTTTCCAGCACCTGAAGGTCCAAGTATTACAACAAGCTCTCCTTTATTAATAGCTAAATTTACATTGTCTAATGCTTTAAATTCTTTTTCACCTATTTTATAGGCTTTACTTACATTTTTTAATTCTACTATTTTTTCCATATCTTCTCCTTACCTGAAATTTAATTCATATTTTTTCTTTTAATATTATATTCATCCTAAAATAAAAAGTCAATATAATATGAATTTTTTTTCAGATTTTGTTTTAAGTTTGTTGACTTTGCTATAAAAAATGCTATAATAGTTATTAATATTTATTTTATGAGAGGAGCAAAAATAAATAATATGAGTGAAAATGATATAAGAGAACCTGTTCAAAAACGTTCTATAGAAAAAAAACAAAAAATAATTCAAGCTGGTTTTGAACTCATTTGTAAAAAAGGATATTATAATACTAATACAGCAGAGATTGCAAAAGCAGCACGGTGTATCTACAGGAATTGTTTATAATTATTTTAAAGATAAACATGATATTCTTATTGAAGGAATTAAAATTTATGCAGATAATATATTCTATCCTATGATAACTATCTCTGAAGAAAATTTTGATAAAAATAACTTTGATAAAATTTTAAGAAATATGATTACTAAATTTATAGAAAATCATAAACTTTCTCAATCTGCTCATGAAGAAATAACTGCCATGACTCATTCAGATAAAGAGATTGCTAACTTTTTTCACTCACATGAAATGAAAATGACAAATACTATTGTAAATTTACTAATTCAAAATGAATTTACATCTACAAATTTACCCGAAAAAGTTCATATTTCTATACGGATTAATTGATAATTTATGTCATGAAATTGTTTATCATAAACACACTAATATGAACTATGATATTATGATTGATTTGGTTATTCAAACAATTATAAACTTATTAAACTAAATAACAAAAAGAAGTAAGTTTTTGCTATCTAAAACTTACTTCTTTTTATTCCATCTAATTTTAATTGTTTTCTACTTTTTATAATCAAAAATTTTTTCTAAATTTTCCTTATATCTCTTAAAAATAGGATTATTTTCATCTACTCCATTAATACAACTTTCATATACACTTGTATAATACCATTTTTGTTTATCTTTATTTCTTTTTAAAGAACTCCATGATTTTTCTTCTCCATACAATTCTATACAATCAGATAAATCTTCCAAATTACTAATTTTATCACAAGCTACAATTAATTTTGAACCTAGCGGTGCATTTTTTATATGTTCTATTGTATGTTTTTTTCTATCTTCCCATTCTAATGATTTATCTGGCTCTGATGCATCATACACATAATCTCTAATTTTTTTACCGAATTCTCTTTCAATATCTTCAAATTCATATTTAGTATCTTCTACTACATCATGTAAAATCCCAGCTGCAACAATGTCTTCATCACATCCATTTCTTTGTAAAATCATTCCAACTGTAAAAGGATGAAAAATCATATCAACATCTTCTATTTTTCTTTTTTGATTTTTGTGTGCTCTAGTTGCATAATATATTGCATATTCTATTTTGTCTTTTCCCCTATTCATAACAAAAGCCTCCTTCTAAAACTTTTCTAATAATTCTGTATATTTATATTACTTTCTTTGAAATTATATTACATAATTTTCTTTTTTTCAACAAATGTATTTACTTTTTTTATTAATGGTGATAATATTCTTGTGTACGTTTATCCGTCTTGTTGCAGCATATGGGAGGATTGTATATGAATATGCACAAAACTTCACCATTCATGATTGAGTTCATTGGTACTCCAGAAGCTGGCAAAACAACCACTATTCATCGATTGAAAGATTTATTACTTACCCAAAAGTATAGTGTAAATTTGGTTCGAGAATCAGCTGAGATTGTTCCCACTTCTTTTCCGAAAGGCAGTACGGAAGCTCACTTCTGGATGCGTCTTACTACGGCAAGGTCAATTTTAGAAAATCAAGTTTCAAATGAATCTGATATTATCTTAATTGACCGCGGTTTGATCGACACATTGTTCTGGGATACCTATTATGGTTCTATCGGTACTATGTCTACAAGCGAAGTTTCAAAAACAAACGCTTTTTTTCAAAGTATCGGTATTAAATACCCGGACCTCGTCGTCTACTTGTCAACTACCCCTGAGGAAACAATTCGTCGGCGTGGTGGTGAAGGACGCATCGTAACCTATAGCTTTGTAAAGCAGTACAACAAAGTTCTGGATTCATTTATCGATTCTGTAACATGTCCCGTTTTCCATTTGGACACTACAAATCTTTCCCAGGACGAAGTTACCATGCGGGTTTTGGCTCGTGTATTTGCTAAGCTGTAAAATCAACAACCTCAAATTTTCATATATGTGCTAAATACATTTTGAATATTTGAGGTTGTTTTTTTATAATTTTTATTATTTATTTACTTATTTTTTCTAACTTTTCTTTTAATTTTTCTATTGTTTTCCTTCTTGCACTTATATTATTTTTTTCTTCTTGTGATAATTCTGCTAAAGTTCTTCCATCTTCTAATTCAAAAATCTCATCAAATCCAAATCCATTATCTCCTCTTACTCCTTCTGCAACATATCCTTCTATATATTCACATGCTGATATTGTATTTTTTCCATCTGATATTGCCATAGCAGAACAAAATTTTATCTTTCTTTTTTCTTTTGGAACATTTTTTAATTTTTCTATAATTGCTAAATTTCTTTCTCTATTTGTTCCATCAAACCATCTTTTTGTATTAATACCTGGAAAACCATTTAAAAATTCTATTTCTATTCCAGAATCATCTGCCAAACACATCTGTCCATTTAATGCTTTTGCTATTGTTTCTGCTTTCTTTATAGCATTTCCTGTAAAAGTTTCTTCTGTTTCCTCAACTTCTATATTTATATTTTCGTCTTTCATAGAAACAATATTATATTCTTTTAATATCTCTTTTACTTCTCTTATTTTTCCTTTATTTCCAGACGCAATTACTATTTTTTTAGACATTAATATTCCTCTTTTCCTTAATATATCTCTTTTTAAATTTTATATTATGTTATATCCAAACGTCAAGTATTAAAAACTTACTGATTACAAAACAAAACTTCTCATATATTTTCTTCTATTACTTTTATACTTTAGTTTACAATTTTACTTGTATAAAAATTTAATTTAACCTTTCAATTAACAATTTTTTATAAGCATTACATTCCTATTTGATAATAAAAAAGTAAGCTATATTCTAGAACTCATTAAATTTGAAGAAGAATAACTTTTTAAACCTTTATAAAATACTATAAAAGCTAAAATAGTTATAGCTATTGTAAAACCAAATATAATAAAAAAATTTTCCAAATTAAAATTTAAAATTGTATCTACCGGCATATAACTTGATATTCCCACAGGTATAATTGTATATAATATTAATTTTATTCCATTTTTAAATATTGTACCTGGATATGTTGCGAAATTTACGATTGTATTTGCAAGAGCATCTGCTAATATATCTGCTTTTACAATCCAAAATGCTAAACTTCCAACAATGCTTGAAAATGCTGTTATTATAATTGCTCCTGTTATTGAAAAAATAGTAAATAATATAAAATTTTTTATTGTAATTCCATATATTGCCAAACAAATATATCCATAAATCAGATCTCCTATTGCTGATATTTTCGTATCTGATGTTAAAACACCTAAAAATACGTTTTTGGGCTGTACTAAAAAAGTATCTAATTTTCCATTTATTATTAGCTCTGGTATATCAAAAGCTTTACAAAACACTATATGAGCTATTCCATATGTACTTGCAGCTATTCCCCATAATAATACAACTTCTCTTATTGTATAACCTCCAATTTCATTTTTTAAATTAAAAAGTATTATCCATTGAACTATAAAACTTGCATTGTTTAGTATCATAAAAACTATATTTGTTATAAAAGTTACTTTATTAGTCATTTGTTTCATTATATTATATTTTACAGATAATACCATAACTTTTATTTGATTTTTAACCTCCATTAACATTTAATTTTTTTACCCCCTTTTCGTATAATATAACTACCAAAGACATTGTAATTACTAAATAAATTATTTGTGCAATTATAATCTGTATAAAATTCGACATGCTAAAATCTATTATTAACTTTGCCGGTCCATATGTTACAACATATATTGGCGTAAATTTTATTATTGATTGCAATGATTTTGGAAACATCTCAATTGGAAATAAAGTTCCTAATACTAATATTAATTTATCATATACCCAATGAAATGGTGTTGAATCTTCTATCCAAAATGAAAGAATACTAATAATGATTCTTATTGTTGAATTTATTAATATTCCCAATACTACTACTGGTAATATAAACAATATATTTAGCATATTAAAATTTTGCAATGGTCCTACAAAACATATACCTATAAATATACCAACAAATCCAAACATTATAGATTTTATAGTAATTTCTCCTAAATGTTTTGATATAATATAAAATACATAATTATATGGTTTATTTATATTGTAAGCAATATTTCCGAGTCTTAATATCTTTGCTTATTTCATTAGTCAAAATCTTATTTCTTGTTCCAAACCACAAAACTTCTGTTATTAGTACATACCATATCATCTGTTCCATCGTATATCCATTTATAATTCTGCTATTATCTAAATACATATACTGCCATAGATTCAAAAATACAAACATCATTACAAAAAAATTTATAAACCCTAAAGCTATATTAGGTATATAGCTTAAATTTTCTATTAATGTTGCTTTATAAATATATAAATATTTTTTCATTTTTTCATCCCCTTAATCCTTTATTAAAAGCTTATCTTTCTATCCTTTATATATTTTAGTAATTATATCTTCTAATGGTATATTAGATATATTTATATCAATGATATTATCTGAATCTATTAACTTTATAACATCTGTTACATTTTTCTTTTTACTGTCTATTTCTATCTTTAAACTATTCTCATTTTCTTTTAATATTGCTATACCATCTTCTTTTTCTAAATTTACACTTTCTTTTGTTTTTACTTCTATTATCTTTTTATTTAAATAGTGATATTTTAAATTATTCATTGTATCATCCATTATTATTTTTCCATGATTAACTATTACAACTCTTTTGCAAAGTTTTTCTATATCTCCTATATCATGACTTGTTAAAAATATTGTTGTTTTATATTCTTTGTTCATTTTCTTTATTAAACTTCTTACATTCTCTTTTACAACAGGATCTAAACCTATTGTTGGTTCATCTAGAAATAATATTTCTGGTTTATGTATTAATGATGCTACTATTTCACATCTAATTCTTTGTCCAAGTGATAAATTTCTAACTGGCGTATTTATAAAACTTCCGTATTTCAAATGTATTTTTTAATTCTTCTATTCTTTTTTCTATTTCATCATCTGGAATATCATATATTGCTCCAAAAAATTTAAAATTATCATATGGTGTTAAGTGCATCCATAATTGTTCTTTTTGACCAAAAACAGTTCCTATTTTATATGCTAATTGCTTACGTTTTTTTGACGGATCTAAATCTATTACATTTATCTCGCCACTACTTGGATACAATATTCCAGTTAACATTTTTATTGTTGTAGATTTTCCAGCACCATTTGGACCAATAAATGCTACTATTTCTCCTTTTTCTACTTCAAAACTTATATTATCAACCGCTTTAATTACTTTATATTTTGGTTTAATAATATTTTTTATACTTCCTTTTATTCCATTTTCTTTTTCTTTAATTTTAAATTCTTTACTTAAATTTTTTACTTTTATTATACTCATATATACACTTCACATCCCCTATATTAATTATATACAAAAAAGCCTCATAAAGAAATCTTTTTTAAGACTCCTTTATAAGACTTTTTTCTAATCTTACTTTTTAACAAGTGTAAGCAACATTTTTATTTATGTTTGCCCTTTACCGCTCGAAATATAAAAATACTTTCTAGGTAAACTCTTAAATTATGTTTACTATTTTATCATACAACTTTTACTTTTGTCAATCTATATTTATCATGTTTTAATATTATATTTTTTCCCTTGATTTAATCTATTAAAATAGCTGCTTGTTTAGACAATTTCAAAATCACTTAAATTTTACACTAACAAAATTTATTAAAATGTTTATAAAACTATATTTTTCAATAATCCTGTTATTTCTCCTGTATAAAATATATCCAGCTTACTCATTGCTCTTGTTATAGTTACATATAAAAGTTTTATATCTAAACTACTATATGTATACTTTTCTTCATTTGCATTACTAATTATAACACAGTCAAACTCCAATCCTTTTGCAAGATATGATGGAATAACAGAAATTCCTGAATTATACTCTGAATCTTTTCCTTTTATCAACTTAATATCTTTTCTTGTTTTTCTTAGTTTTTTTTCAATTTCTTCACATTCATTCATATCTTTTCCTATTATTGCTATCGATTTATAATCATTTTGTAAATATTCATTTATTCTATTATTAATACTACTTATTAATTCATCTATATTTTTATTTTTCTTAATATTAACAGAATTTTTTCTGTCTATTACTGGCTCTCCTAAAACTATATATTCTTTCTCAAATTCAGGTAACTTATTAATTACATTATTTGCAACTTCCATTATTTCTTTAGTTGTTCTATATGTTTTATTTAAAGTAGTATACACTGTTTTCACATTTTTAAATTCCACATCTATAAATTTTTTCCAATTTTCTATTCCTCTATAATAATGTACCCCTTGTGCTATATCTCCTAAAATTGTCATAGAGTTACTATTTAATATTTGTTTTAAAATATCAAATTGAAATTCTCCATAATCCTGAGCTTCATCTACAACAACATGCTTTATTTTACACTTTTCTTTTATTCCAAATATTTTATATTGAATATACATTATTGGTGCTAAATCTTCAAAAGAAATTTCATTTTTTTGTAAGTTATTACTTGTGTTTTTCTTTAAATATATCATTACTTCATCTGAGTTTTGTAAATATCCATCTATAAACTCCTTATAATATTGTATACAATCTTTTTTTGAAATTTGATTTAAATATTGTTTTACTATTTTTTTATAATCCTTTTCTAATAATTTTATTATTTTCTCATATTTATCAAATACTTTTATTCTATTTTCTCCTGTTAGATTTTGCAATTCTTTACTTCGTTTTTTTCTTATATCGTCAATTATTAATAATGATTTCTTTTTTAATTCAGAAATTAAATTTTTTTCTATTTCTTTTATTCTGTCATTATAGTTATACATTTTATATGTTTCTTTAAATAATTTATTAATGTTATTATATGACATTATTTCATAATCTTTGAAATAAAAATCGTTTTTAGGAATATAATTATTTTCTATTTGTAATAAATAATCATCTACAATTTTTTTAAACTTTATTGATGATTTATATTTAGCTTCTTTTATCATTATATCTATTTTACCTTTATTTATATCATCAAACTCTTTGTTTACTATTATTACTAGTTTTTCATTACTATCTGATATCTTTAATTTTTTTCCAATTACATCATATGCAAAATCTTCAAATGTACATTGTTTTACATTATTTACACCTAAATCTGGGAGAATATTTGAAATATAATTTAAAAAGAATTTTGTCGGTGCTATTATCATAAATTCTTCTGGTTTAAACTCTTTTTCATAATTATAAATCAAATATGCAATTCTATGAAGAGCAATGGTAGTTTTTCCACTTCCAGCAACACCTTGTACTATAAGTGGAGAATTTATTTTAGCTCTAATAATTTTATTTTGTTCATCTTGAATTGTTGCTACAATATTTTTTAATCTATCATCAGCTTTTTCTTCTAATGCATTTTGAAGTAGTTCATCATTACCTGTAACATTAATATCAATATATTTCTTTAGTTGCTTTTTTTCTATTATATATTGCCTTTTTAATAATATATCTCCTTTAATTTTCTTTCCAAGACATTCATACTCAGCACTTCCAATTTTTCCTTCATAGTATAAATTTGAAATTGGTGCTCTCCAATCTACTATTATTGGCTCTGCTGTTTTATTGTCTAAAATAGAAATTTTTCCTATATATAATTTTTCTAAATCTCTATTTTCTTCTTTAAAATCCATTCTTGCAAAATATGGAACATTTTTAATTTTCTTTATATTTTCTAACTTTTTTACCCTTGTTAATAAAACTTCTCCTTTTGCTATGTCTTCCATTGTATAATTCATATCTGATTTTCTTAATTCTTCTTCTATTAATTTTTCTTCTTCTAAAACTTTGTTATTTATTTCTTTTAGTTTTTCTTTTTCTTCTAAAAAAGTCTTATTGTTCACAACAAAAACCTCCTATAATATCTATTTTCAGTAACTAAAATTTAATATCATTCACTCCTTTCTATTTTTATTTAACCAATCTCCATTAGTCTTCTTTAAGACGCAAAAAAACCAAGTATTTTATACTTGGTATCTATATGATTTTTATGTTCTTTATAATAAATATTATTTGTCAATCTAATTTTGCAATACTTAAAAATGAAATAAATCATATAAATACTGAAAAAATAGAGTTTGACTACTGTGTTCGGAATGTTAACAGGTATCCCTCTAAATTCATAATAGTTATATTACTATATTTATTTAGGTATTGTCAAGCTAATATGGCAATATATCTTATAAAAATACATATCATTATATTTTTTGTGTTATTTAATATATTATTTTTTATATTTAGTTTTTCATTTGGCTTATTTTTAAGCATTTTTTAATTTCCTATTATATAAAAAGAAGGACCCTTACGGGTCCAGCTTCTGACATTTCTCTACATTATGTACTGCCAAAACTAGACAAGGGTCCTAAAAAGGTTGGTCATTTAGGTGCTTCTTACTCAGAAGGCTCTGCCGTTACCACAATGATGTCAGTGCTTATCGGGTTTTCTTCAGTGTCAGAAACTCTCCATTCGTTAGCATCGTAATCGAAATACTCGAAGAGGTCGCCAATGAATTCCAAGTTTTCTGTCAAATCCTTGTACCGAATAGCAATAGCTTCAGCAGAATCAATCTGCTTAACCACATACCGCTTGCCACTGAAAGTGCGAAAACTTATCGATGCCACATTGAAGATTGTATCATCCGGATACACTTCCTCGGTAATCGATTCCGCGAACCGAATTTCAATGGTGAACAGCGGCTTTGCTGTTATGGTGGTTGTGTTCATCAATTCGTGAACAATCATCGTGGTGAACTCTGCCATTGTGTTAAAAGTCTGCATAAATCTGCTCCTTTGTTGTTGCGTACTCACTGTGGTATATCCACAATTATGAGCACAAGTGCTTATGACGAATGATCAACCATTACTAAATAAGAAAAGTTCCAATTCAGTATATAAAATATGGTTTAAATATATTATATCACTGTTTACATAACATTTCAACCTTCTTCAAATATTTTTTATGTAAAATTAATAAACAATTTGCAGATCTAACCACAATATAAAAAGCTATATTGTATAGATGATTCTAACTATAAAATATAACTTTTTATATGTTTATTTTTCCTTTTTCATTAATTTTGTATTTTCTTCTATTACTTTATATTCTTTTAATAATTTTTCAATATCAGTTCCACTTACTTTTTTTAATGCTTTTTTCATTACAAATCTTTCTATTAAACTTAGTTTCATATCTGTTATTGGTTTTCCATCTCTTAATTTTACTGTAGCATTTAGCAAATCTCTAATATCATACACACTTCCCCATACTTCTGGAACGCCTCTATCTATTTCTAATAGTGTATATACTGCTTCCATAGCTGTACGTATAGAATACTCTGTTGTAAATATTGTATCTCTTTTAGTTTCTGCAAATTGACCTAAAAAAGCAAAATTTTTACTGCCCTCTGGTACAACTAATGGTCTATCTCCTAGCTTTCTTGGCATAAAGAATGCTGTAATATATGGCATCATACAAGGAACTGTATTTGCACTATTACTTGCCAAATTTTCAATTTCATTAGTTGGTACTCCTAAATGATATAACCATTCCATACAAATTTCTTTACCAGTGCATTCTCTCATAGTTTTCTTTATATAATTTCCTGGTTTATCACTAAATAATCCATAAATCCATCCACAAAGTTCTCCTTTAGGTTGATTTCTAAATTGAGGTTGACGATTAAAGGTCCAACTTAAAAGCCAATTTGAATCTTTAACTGTTACAATTCCTCCTGTTACTACTTTACCAGTAAAAGGATTTCTTTTACATATTTTTTCTATATAAGGTGGTATTTTATCATCTAATGTTGTTACTGTTGCACTCATCCAATTACTTTTTTCTGGATCTGAACAAAATTTGTCTGGATTTCCAAATGATTGGTCTTGTTTGGCAATTTTTCTCCACATATCCCAGCCACCACCTGGCTTAATTTCATAATTAAATTCTGCTTTTTTATTTTGACTTCCAAGTGTTGAATTTTCAACACATCCTCCATTTGTTATAAATACTAAATCATTTTCTGTTAAATCTATATTTTCTTCTTTTCCATTAGTTGTAATTACAATTGTTCTTGCTTGTTTTCTGTCTTTACTAATATCAAATAGGACATTTTCTACCTTTACCCCATAGTGAAATTGAACATCAAATGATTCTAAATATTTTATCATTGGTAATATCATAGATTCATACTGATTGTATTTTGTAAAACGAAGTGCTGTAAAATCTGGTAAACCTCCTATATGATGAATATATCTTTTTATATATAATTTCATTTCTAAAGCACTATGCCAGTTTTCAAAAGCAAACATCGTTCTCCAATATAACCAAAAATTTGAATTTAGAACTTCATCATCAAAAACTTCGTCTATCTTTTTGTCATATAATTTTTCATCTGGTGTGAAAAATAGATTCATTATTTCCATTGCACCTTTATCTGATATGTTGAATTTTTTATCTGTATGTGCATCTTCTCCACGGTTGATTGTTGCTCTCATTAGTGAGTAGTTTGGATCTTCTTTATTTAACCAATAATACTCATCTAGAACACTTACCCCTTCTGTTTCTATTGATGGAATTGATCTAAATAAATCCCACATGCATTCAAAATGATTATCCATTTCTCTTCCACCACGCATAACATATCCAATATCATTATAATAATATCCGTCACAAGCTCCTCCTGGTATTGGATCTTTTTCTAAAATATGAATATTTTTTCCTTTCATTTGTCCATCACGAACTAAGAAGCAAGCTGCAGCTAAAGCTCCTAAGCCAGATCCTATTATATATGCAGATTTTATATCAACATTTTCTGGCTTTTTTGGTTTTGCAAAAGCCTCATAATTTCCACTACTATAATACATAATAACGTTCCTCCTTTGTTTAAATATACCCTTAATATAATAATATTATTATTTTTTTACAATAAACAAAAAAAACAGTTTGTATAAATTTTTTACAAAACTGTTTTTTTGTCTAAAAAGATAATCTTTCTATTGCACTATCGAAACTTCCTTCTAACATTATACTTAATTTTTTTATTATCTCTTCTGGATTTTCAAGCATTCCATTTTCAATCCATTCTTGCACTAAGCCTACAAAAGCATACTTATAAAAATCTGCAATAAATTTTTTATTTTTATTTTGAACTGCTATTTTTTTAGATTTTTCATCTATAACTCTTGTTAATAACATATTGGTTTGTTTATATATAAAATTTAAAAATAGAGCTCTACTTACTGAATAGTATGTGTTATAAACAAATTTTTTATTATCTAATATATATTCAAATACATATAAAAATTCTTGTTGCCAGTTTTCTGCTGGGCTATCACTTTCAATATTTTTAATTTTTTCAATGACCTCATTTGTATAAATCCATTCCAACAAATCATATATATCTTTAAAGTGATAATAAAAAGTTTGTCTATTCACACCACAATCATCCACAATATCATTAATTGTTACTTTATTAAATTCTTTTTTGGATAATATTTTTTTTAAAGAATTTGCTAATGCTTTTTTTGTTATATTACTCATTATACTTTCCTTTGTTATCTATCATTATATATTTTTTAACAATTTTATAATTAGTTTTATTTATATAATACATATTTAATATAAATAATCTATTTTTATGTTCTTAGTATATCACAATAACCAACGTTAATAAATATTTATTTTAATAAAGTCTTATTTTTATTCTTTATGACTTCTTATTTAAATAAAAAAACTTTCTTTATGATAATAAGTAAAAATAATTATAAAATTTTATTATTTCTAATATTTTACCATTCATAAAGAAAGCTTTTATTAAATTATTTATTGTAATTTAATAATGCTAGTTTTAAATTATCATATACTTTTGTTTCAATTCCAGCTTTTTTCTTTAATTTTTCAAATTCATTTTCCATAAGAATAAATTCCTCTTTTGCACTCATTGCATGATCGGAAATGCACATTTTTCCTAAAAAGTTTGAAAACAAAAATCTATATATAAATGCACACCTTTCTTTTTTATTAACACAATTTTCATACTCACCTTTAGGAAGTATTTCATAACCTAATTTTTTAAGCACATCATACCCTTCTATAATTGCATCCATTATTAATAATGAATATTCTTTATCTTTTTTTAATAATTTTAAATTACCTTTTGCTTTATAACTAGCAAAAACCAAAGGAAGTATTGCACATCCATGAGTTTTTAAATAATCGCTCATTTTATTTTCTATAATTAATTTTATTTTTGATTTTTGGAATATAGATTTTATTAACTCATCATTATCATTTTTTCCATCTGCTCTACCTATTACTATTTTATTTAAACAAATAGACTCTATATAGTCATCATTTTTTTTACCAGCTGCCATAAAAAATGCAAATAATATATTTTTATTTTTTATATTCATATATTTTTCCACATTTAAATTATTACCTACAAAAACTATATTTTTGCTATCATTATTTTCTACAATTGGTACAATATCATCTAGTGCTGAACATCTTGTAACTATAAATATCACATCATAAATATCGTTTTTCTCTAATTTATTTATTATATTAAAATGATCTATAGTTTTTCCTTTTAATTTATGTTTTATAATAAGTCCCTTATTTTTTAATTTTTCGTAAGTTTTATTTCTTGCTAAAATAGTTATATTATTATCTTTTTTTATAGAATGTGCTAAATTTGATCCAAGTACTCCTGCACCAATTATTAGTATTTTCATTTTTTATGCCTTCTTTCTTTTTTGTATTTGTTTTAATTTATAATTCATCTAAATTAAATATTTATTAATTATATTAATTCTTAAATTATAATAAAAGCAGATACTTATTAACCAACTATCTGCTTTATTCTTTCCTAGTTTATAATCACTTTTTTACACTATTTATTTTATAATGATTTTTTTAAATAATAATGTCTTATAGGTTTTAAATTTTCATCTAGCTCATAGCAAATAGGATTTCCAGTTTGTAATTCTAATTTTATAATATCTTCATCACTTATATTATCTAAATACTTTATTAACCCTCTTAAACTATTTCCATGTGCTGCTATTATAATTCTTTTTCCATTCTCTAATTCAGGTTTAATATCTGAATTCCAATATTCTAAAACTCTTTTTATTGTATCTACTAAGTTTTCTGTTTTTGGTAACTCTTCTTTAGTTAAATCTTTATATTTTGGATCATTTCCCGGATATCTTTCGTCTGTTTCTTCTAACTCAGGTGGTCTAACATCTGTGCTTCTTCTCCAAAGTAGAACTTGTTTTTCTCCATATTTTTCTTTTGTTTCATCTTTGTTTAATCCTTGTAAAGCACCATAATGTCTTTCGTTTAATTTCCAGCTTCTTTTTATTTCTATATTTTCTTCTCCCATTTCTTTTAGTATATAATCTAATGTATTTTCTGCTCTTTTTAGTACTGATGTAAAAGCTAAATCGAAATGAAAGCCTTGTTCTTTTAATATTTTTCCAGCTTCCTTAGCTTCTTTTATTCCCTGCTCTGATAACTCTACATCTGTCCATCCTGTAAACTTATTTTCTAAGTTCCATACACTTTGTCCATGTCTAACTAATACTAATTTAATCATATTATCCTCCTTTATTTTTATATTAGTTTTGATATTTTGATTATATCTTTTTTATTTTATAATTTCATTTTAAAATAGGTATTAAGCAATATAATACCTATTATTTTATATACCTTATTTATTTATATTTCCACTCCGAAAAGTCGTTCATGCTCCAAATGGACTTTTTGTTTTCTGTATTCTGTTGGAGTACATTTCATTTTAGATTTAAAAACTGATGCAAATTTACTACTATTATCATATCCGAGCATTCCTGCTATTTCATTTACATTTTTATCTGTTTCTTCTAATAAATGTAATGATACATGAATTTTATAATCTTTTAAATATGTATAAATTGGTTGTCCATATATTTCTTTAAAATATAATTTTAATGGTGTCGTTCCTATTTGATACTTCTCTGATAATTGTTCTATTGTTATTTTTTTATCTAAATTTTTTATTAATTCTTCATGTATAACTTTTATTTTATCAATTTGCTTTTTTTCTAAATATACTTTTTTCCTAGACTTGTTATCAAAAGGTATTACTGTAAATACATGCAACAATTCTAGTACTTTAATTTGTGCATATATTTTATCTTTTTCTGGATTAATGTAATAAAGTTCATCAAATATATGTACCATTTCTTTAATTGGTTTTAAAATTACTCCTTGTTCATTATCTATTAAAATTTTTTTTAATTCTTTTATGTTATCAACTATATTTTTAAACATTTCTGGAAGAGTTTCTTGAAATTCATTTATATCTATTAAAATTTCAATTCCCTCATAATAACCATTTATAAAATTTGATGTTGTTTTTTTCATCATATTTATATTTGAAGCAATTTCCCCTTCACCAAAATATAATGTTTTTCCACTTTTAGAAGCACATTCCAAAACCCCTCTTTTACAATAGTCTATTTCTATATATTTTCTTTGTAGTTTCTGATTAAATTCAGGCACAGTATATGTATTAAATTTCTTATATACTAAATCTAATCCATTAAATATATTATATACTATCATTTCACTTCTTTTATTTTCTTGTCCAGTATACATTGAAAAAACCTTTTTTTCTTTTCCTACATATTCTATCTTCATCTGGTTTTCATATGTTTTTTTCATACTACTTTGCAAATTCTTGCATTGCCTGTATTGAGCCATCAACTTTTCTTCTATCCTCTCTTTTTTTATAATTTATTTCTACTACTGTTTTCTCAGAACCTTTAGTTTTTTAATAATATACTATAAGTTTTCTCTATCTTACCACTTGTTCTTCTATTTCTAAACTTTTTATTGTATTTAATAAATTACCATAAATATTTTTCATAAAAATAATGTACTCATTTCACATCATGATATATTTGCTTAATAGTTGTATTTCTCTATATTTTTAGTTATTTTATCATATTAATCATATATAATAAAGTAATACATGTAATTATTTTATATAAATTTACTATACCTTTATCTCATTAAAATAACTATTCTAATGAGATATTTAACATTGTTTTATTAATAAAAACATGTTAGAATTTGTATCTAAATATAGCCCATCTCTCTGGTTTGGTATTACCTAAAATAATATCAACCGTGGAGCTATATTTTTTAATACATTTATCAAATTTCATTAATCTTTTACATTATTTTTTGTAAATTTCTCTAATTACTTTAACAATTTCTTTTCTACTAACTAATTTATTTATTCTTGCCTTTAATCCTTCAAACTTAACATTTATTGCTTTTGAAATTACTGTAGCAGTTGGTTCATTTTCAGCAACTATTATAGTATATCCATTTATAATATCCATACAGTTAACAGAAATAAACTCTACATTATTCTCATTTTTTACTATATTTAAAACAGCTCTTATATTTTTTTCATATTTTTCTAAAAATCCTTCTACATCTGCAATTTCTAATTGTCCCATAGACCATGAAATAGTTATAAACTCATCTTTAAACTCTACTTCCATTTCTTCTCTTAATCTATCTATAATATCAGATTTTTTTATAAATATTTCTTTAGTTTTTTTATCTGTTATTTCTTTGCATTGTTTTTTTAACCACTTGGCCATTTCTTTATCTTTTTCGCTTGTCATACTAATTTTTAGATTCATTGTATTTGAAATAATTCCATTATAAAGTAAAATTGCTGACTCTTTAGAAATGTTTATTTTATCATTTTTAAATTTTTCAGCTATCAAAGTAGCAGCAGCTCCAATTAGCTCTATCTGAACTTTCACACCTTTTTGTTTAGATAACCAGTTTGTCTTTCTATGATGATCAATTACTTCTTTAATTTGACTTTCATTTATTGCATTTGGCAATCCTTTCAATCCATTTGTATCAACTAATATTACCTCATCGTCTTCTTTTATTTTATTAATGTTTTTTAAATTAATATTATATGTTGCAAGTACAATTTCAACCTCTTTTCTTGCTGTACCCTCATAATAATATTCTGCTTCAAAACCTTTTTTTCTTAAGTATTCTGTGTATGCATACATGGATGAAATTCCGTCTATATCTGGTTTTATGTATGATGTAACAATTTTTCGCATATTAAGTACCAAAGCCTTTCTTAATAAATATTTTTTATTTTTTCTAACCTTATTTAATAACTTTTCCATCTAAATTAGCTATATAACAATCTGGAAAATTATTTTTTAATTCATTTATTATTTCTTTTTTATTTTCGATTTCTTTGCTAACTAACAATCCCTCTATAAAGCATTTAGGTACTCCAAATAGAATTGCACTTTCTCTGTCTGTTGTTAGCGGTGTTCTTTTTGTATAAATAAAATTATCACAAAACCATTCACTTATAAAACTTCTAACCACAGATTCTTCCATAGTTTTTAAGTTAAAAACATCATTTTTAACTAACTCTTTTGCATAATCATTGTCCATATTAAATATGAAAGCCACATCTACTTTATTGTTACTTAAACATGGCATAAATCTACATTCTTTTGTTTGCTCTGCACTCCATCTCCAATAATTACTTGTTTTAAATTCTTCTATAACTTTATCTAAATCCCCATACTTTACAAGTTTTATCTTTTCTTGTTTTCCATCTCCAGTTTTAAAAGTAACTGTTGCTCCACTATACAATTCAATATATTCTCTTAAAGTCATGTTATATTGTATATTCCACATAGATGCACAAAGTGGTGTTTTTTTATTTTGATTGTATTCATATATAAAATCTATACTTATTATTCCATCATTTTTTATATCATTTATATCTCCTAGATTTTTAAATTTATTTATTACATGTTTTGCCCCGTGTAAAAAAGTCCCCTTTTTTAGCTCTACAAAATCTCCCAGTTTATATTGCGATTGTGGCTTTTGATAATTTTTATTAGCTTCAAAAAAAAGATCTATCTGTTTTATAAAAATATCTTTAACTTTTTTATCATTTTTAAATATTTTATTTACTTTTTCTATATAGTTTTCTTTTTTCATATCTTTCTCCTATTTTTATAAATACTTTTATACAATATTTTTTGTAATAAAAATCGCATGTCATTAATAAAATATCTCATTATAATTTTTTACTAATTTTATTAAATCTCTTCTCCTAAAACAATCTTGCAAATCATTTTGTATTTTTCATTAAAATCTTCTTTTGTTTTATCACTTAAATCATTATAATCTTTTTCAAAACATTCTTTTAACCAATCTCTTACTTTATTTAGATTAATATTATTTCTGTTGTAAGCAGAATTAAATAGCATTGGAATATTATCAAAATGTGCAATAATATCAGCATCTGCAACACATAAATCTTCTATATTTGTTGCGTTTTTACTACTTCTATGATTATATATGCAAGATAATACTCTATCCTTTTTTTCTCTTGGATAATCATATTTATCCAAAATTTCTTCTGCTAATATTTTTCCATTTATGTGATGATCTTTTCTATCTCCTACATTACAAATAAGAGCTATATCATGTAATAATGCACCAAGTTTAACTATTTCCATATCTGCGCCATATTTCTTTGCTAACTTTTGACTTTCTACATAAACATATTTAATATGCTCATTCCAGAAATCATAGTGATCTTTTGAATTATCTTTATATTCATTTATTTTCTCTTTTACTTCCTCTTGAATTAAATCTATAATATCCATTTATAATTCTCCCTTTCACTTAATAGCATCTTAAATTTTAGTTCATCTAAATATCTAAATATTTTTATTATTTGTATAATTTTTATAATTTACTTAAATCATATTTATATCCGACTTTTTTATATTTTCTAATAACTATATAACTTTATGAATTAATATAATGTTACTCTTATAACTATTTCTATTATTATTATCTTCACATTCTCCAAACTTTTTATTTTCCATAATTATATAAAAAGAACTACCATATTTCAAGTTGTTCTATTTCATTAAATTAAAATATCATTATTCTTTATACTTAAATTTTTAGTGTTTAAAGGAGTAAGTCAAATTTCAAAATATTTTAATGTTTTAATAATATTATATACTGTCTCCTCCTCAAATTACTATTTATTGCTTTACTCTAAATATCTTCTATATATCTCTTTCATAGTTAAAATATATTCTTTATCTTGTTTTCATTTTATAACATATATTTTTACTTTTTTTCTCATCTCGCTCTCCACTTTATTTCTTTTAATTTGTCATATAAAATCTTTACATTTTTTATTTCTAACGGATTTCTAACATATTTTTCTTCTTCTCTTCGTTTGCAAAAATCTTCAAATTCTGATATAGCAATATTTACATTTTGAAAATTCACTTTGTCTTTGCAAACTTTTAGAGCTGTATTCATATATCCACATATTGCACAAGCTGTCATTGCCTTAAAATAAGAAATTTCCGGAAGATTGGAAATTTTATATAATTTCATTGCAAAATTATCATCTATTTTTTTGGGATTTGTTAGTATTATTTTTTCAGATATGTATATTCCATTATTACTTGTGGTTTTATAAATTTTACTATCTTCTGGAATTTTAACTTCGCACAATGTATCTCCTCTAATAAGCCACCTAAAAACATAATCATAAGTTGTAATACAGAATCCTCCCATTTCATTTTGTTCTATTGCATTAAAATTTACACATTTATCTGCAACAACAACTTCATCTATTGGAAATCTCTTACCATCAGAATATTCTTTTATAGTTTGTATAACTCTATAATATTTATCATTTTTATTTGCTTCGCATTCAAAAAATTTTCCTAGCATAACATTCCTCTCTTTTTAGTACATATATATTTTTTATCTTCATCAATTCATTATAGTTCAAATTTTTTTTTAATCATTTTTGCAACTGTTTCAGCTGATGAATTACTATTATTAATTTCTAATATAATTTTCATTTTTGAATTCACCTTCATTTTCATAAAATTGATTACTGTATTTTATTGTAATTTTAACATCATGAATTTTCATTTAAATCATATATAAAACCAACTTCTTTATATTCTTTGCCACCTCTTACACAAAATGTTTCTCCACATAATTTTCCACCCATTTTTTCATAGAATGCTCTAGATGGATAATTATTTTTAAAACACCAAATAATCATTTTGTTAAGATTATTCTTTCTAAATTCATTTTTAACATATTCTATAAGAGCTTTACCTATTCCTTTTCTTTTTTCTTCTGGTTTTACATATAAAGCACACAATTCACAGTCAACTTCTGGATATTCGTTTTTATAATTATTACCTATTCTATATCTACAAAAACCAATAATCTCATTATCTTTTTCTGCAACAATAAAACCATTTTCTTTATAATCTTTAATTCTTTTTTGATAATTTTCTTCAACACTTAAATTATCTAAATAGTCATTATCTACAATTCCTCTATATGCTGTTTTCCATCCTCTAATTGCAATATCAGCTACTGCCTTTAAATCTTCAAATTTAACATTTCTAACTACTATTTTTTTCATAAAGTTCACTTCTTTCTATACTAATATTATTCTTATAAAAAACAAAAAGTCCTGCAAAAGAATCTTTAATACTTCTTTGCAAGATTTTATTTCTTACTTCGTGTAGACAATTTTTTTGTCCTTTACCTCTCAAGCTATGTTCCTTAAGTAAACTTTTAAAATATATTTTTACTATACATGTATTTTTATAATTGTCAAACCAAAATAATTATGTTAAACTATTTTTAACTACTTTTACTAAAGAAAAGTTATAGAGAGGTATATATGTCTTATGAACGAATATGAAAAAATAATAATATCAATTAATAATATATTAAATACAGCAAATTCTTTAGATACTCGGGGAACTTAAGCAAAATTTTTTAATGCAAAATGCAGAAGTTTTTCAAAACTTCAAGGATTCTCTAACTGTTATATTAGGGTCATATCAATTTAAAGAAAATAATAACATCTCTCAAAATGATTTCTATTTTTCCTGAATTTTTTGTTTCCATTAACATTTAATATTTTTATTTGCTTTGCATACCTTTTATATATCTATATATTTCTCCCCAATTACTTACTTCTTTCAAATTTTCATTTTGTTCTAACACTTTCATATCTTTATCTCTGAAATATATCGTTTTTATTCCATTTGATGATAATTTTTTACAAACATCATATGAATCATCTATCATTACATCGATCTTTTCGTTTTTAGCCGCTTCCAATTTATCTTCCTGTTTCCAATAATATTTATTAAATGATATTTCCTCTTCATTAAACTTTTCTATTGCAATATCTTTCATTGCTTCTATTACGCCACCTCTTGCTGAAATGATAATAAGTTCATTTCCTTCTTTTTGTAACATATCAATTACATCTTTTGCACCTGGTATTAAATGTGTTTGTTTTGATAATTTCAAAAAATATTTATTAACAAAATTCATTCTTTCTTCATCTGTCCAGTCATATCTATTTCTTAGATACTGTTCATTTCTATTAATAATTCCATCTTTTTTTAATTCTATAAAATCATATAAATCCCCATATGTTTTTAATACTCTTTCATAATCTAATATAACTCCATCTATATCGATTCCTATTTTCATAATCTAGTTCTCCTTTAAATTATATTTATTAATATTATCTATTGTTTTAAATTAATTTTTTATTCTTTTCTTGTACTTTTACTAACACAATTCTATATAATCAATTACTTTACCAACATCTGAAATTTCAAAGTATCCTTCATTCATCTTTTTTTATTTTTTATCTATCTAATTCATCATCTAATTTACTAGTTACTATTCTGCTTTTACTTCTTGAAATGCTATCTAATACAACTACTGACATAAATTTAATTGCATACTCACTATTTTTATTGATGCCAGGTTTTATGAAACCTGGTCTTAATAATGCGTTATTAAAAATCCCTAAAACTTTCTTTTCATTTTCCGATAAATTTACTCCTTGAATTAATTGATTAAAATCAGGGGCCCTTTCTATTCCTATCTGTTCAATTCTTCTAAATATAGTTTTGTAATTATCTGAAAGTTCAAATCCATTTTCTTGCATCTTTGAGAAAAATATATCTAAATGTTTATGATTTCCCTTTATCGCATCTGGATATTGTCCATTTTTAAAATTAGACCCCAAACATAACCTTTCTATTCTAGTCTTGAAAACCGTGTTTGATAATTGTTCAACTACATCAGGTATGTCTTTAGAATCTTTAATTAATCCGTTATCTTTTATAACCTTACATATAGAAACTAAAGAATTTATCTCTGTTAATGTTTTTTCATCTTCGTAAAAATATGTCCCAAAATGTTGTTTTATTTTAATTCCCTCTTTTTTCATTAATCTTTCAAATTGTTTTCTACTTTCTTCGTTACACCATGAGCCCATTCCTATATCTTCTGCTTTGTATCCTAACGCCGATAAAAATGGTCCTGAATAACCAAAAACAGACTTTCCTTCATAGCCAATGACATTTACCTTTGGATTATTCTTTTTTATCTGTTCAACTTCGTTTATAGGACACAATATCCAACAATTTTGAGATAAACTTAATGACCCTTTTGTAAAAGTATCCACTGAATTTGCATAACCAATCTTTTCATTTGGTATGTCAGACATTGGAATTAATATTGAATATTTACAATCATCCCAACAACCACCCGTATGTGATGAAACTTCACCATTCATTGCCATATGTACTGTATCTCTTTCTGACATATATTCATATTCATACTTTTGTCCATTAATAGTTATTGTATCTTTAAATACAGCTTTTACATCCTTAGCTGTCCTAATCTTTGAACCTGTTGGTGCAAATTGAGTTTTATGAACACCTATAACATCACCTTTCGATGAATAGTCACTTTCCACTTTTGTTACTATTTTATCTGCCTCCGTTAAAACAATTGGAATATTGTTCTTCTCTAAAATACTAAATGCTTCAAATAAATTAATTCCTAAACTCTTAATTACTTTTGCGTTTTCCATCTCTGAAAAGTCAATTTTTTTTAGTTGTTGTAATTTTTCTTCTAATTCTTGTATTTTTTTTTCTGTCCTTGTTTTTTCAACAAATAATTTTGTTCTTATCTCAGAAGCTTTTCGAACTTTTTGATTTTGCTCTTCACCTTCTTTTTTATATTCTTTGTATTCTCCTCTTTTTGTTAAAACTTTTTGGATTAAACTAAAATGTTTTTTTTCAACTGGATACATGATTTCACTTTCTAGTTTGTGTAAATCTATTTCGAGCGTTGAAATCATAAAAGTTATATCATAATACTCTTTGTATACTCGATTGTATTCCTCTTTATATCTTTTAACAACAATCTTTTTTACTTCTTCTATCATATCTTAATCTCCTATATATATAATATTAATATTATATATGTTCTTTAGTTACATTGGATTTTTAATGATTTTTCTACGTTTTGTATATCATCATCACTAATTCTCCTTTGCCGTTTTCATTCGTAAATATTGTATCATTTACGAATGAAAACGGCAAATATTCTTATAATTTTTTTGATTTTTTCATTTTATAAAATTTATAGCACGGATTTATTAAATTTCCATGCTATAAATCTAACTTTCAAAGTAAAATGCTAACCTTGAATTATCTCTAATATATTTTTCATCAAAATTATTATTTGTAAAGTTTTTTATAGTTTTTCTCCAAAATTTTTGAGCTCTTTCATTTTTCACTAATGTTCTAACTTCCCATTTTCCTTTATATAACTCAAACATTTTATTTGCCATAAATGTACCTGCTCCTATTTTTCTATACTTGTTAAGAACAAAACATTCAGCTATTTCGTTCATATTTTCTTTATTATATCTCTGTAAAACAAATCCAGCTAGTTCATTATTATATTTTAATATATATGGATGTCTATTTTCATCTTGCCAATATCTTTCAACATATTTATTCATTACATATAATCCAGAATCTAGCATTGTAAATGTTGCAGTTTCATCTTCAAAAAAGCTAAGTTCATATGTATATAATTGCATTAAATTATATATTATACTTTTGTCTTTTTCTTTGACTTTTATCAAATTAAATTCCATCTTCTTTCTCCCATTTTATTTCAAGATTTTCTTTAATAACATTAATCGTTACCTCAATTTTATTATTTTCTACTCTCTTTATCTTACTTTTGCCTTTTGGAGTTTTATATTTCATGTTTGTTAGTTCTTTTGCAATAATACTTGAACCAACACCTTGTGCATATCTGCTAAAAATGTATTTTACAATTTCCGCTTCTTCCTCATTTACAGATATACTTTTACTTTCCTTATCATAAGTATAACCCAAACAGCCATTATATCCAATTAGCTCTCCTCGTTGTTGTTTCATTTTTAGTCCTAGTTTTACATGTGATGATATTGTTTCACTTTCTTGCTGTGCAACTGAACTTAATATAGTTAATAGTAATTCTCCTGCCATTTCTAGAGTATTAATATTTTCTTCTTCAAATAGAATCGCTACATTCTTCTCTTTTAGCATTCTTACATATTTTAGAGTATCTAAAGTATTTCTAGCAAATCTTGAAATTGACTTTGTTAATATTAAATCAATTTTTCCATTTAAGCTGTCTTGTATCATTCTCATAAAATTACTACGCTTATAATCTTGTGTTCCTGAAATTGATTCATCTGCATATACTTCTACAAATAACCATTCATTATTTTTATTGATTTTTTCGTTGTAGTATTTTACTTGTGATTCAAAACTATTTAATTGGTCTTCTGAATCTGTACTTACTCTTGCATACGCAGCTACTCTTAATCTTGTATTTATTTTTAAACCTGTAGCTCTATCTATTCTTCCTTGAATTTTCTCTATAACTTGAACTTCCATTAATCCTCCATTCTGTTAGAGAGAACCCTGTTTGGATTATACACTTTTGTCCTTATAAAATCAAATTTCTATTTTGTCTAGTTTATATTCCTTTATAATGTTCTCTTTCGCTTGTTTGTAAATTTTCTCGTTTATTAGTTTGTTTTTGAATAATTTGTTTAAAAGTGTTATTTCAATACTTCCGTATAATAAGTTGGTATCTATTTTTTCTTTAAATAAATCAGCATTTATCTTTTGTTCTTTTTGAATATCCATAGTATGTAGCCTTATACATCATGTATATTTTTAGCAATACTTATAATGTATTCCTTTAAACTATGTTTTGGTATTCCATTAAAGTATTTTTCAATTTCATCTTGTGTGAATGAAACTCTAATGTTTTTTTCTTTTTTATATTTTTTAATTACTGATTCATTTAAGAAAAACATTCCATTATTCTTTTTACAAAATAAATAATTTTGCTTTATCTTTTTAGCAACACTTTCTGTTATTTCACACCTAAAATGTTCCATTAAGTAACATATATTTTCTTGATTATGCTTATCTAGAAAGCTAATTTGCTCTGCCGACACTACTGACAACTTTTTATTATTTACCATTTCTTGTAATTCTGGAATTAAATAATTCAATCTCAAATATTTTTGGAAAGTTCCATTAGCAATCTTCTTATCTTTGCAAATTTGTTTTCTGTCGTGATTATATTTCTCATAATATTCTTTATAAGTTTTAGCAATTTCCATAGGTGTATCACCGGATACATTTGCTGTATTTGCAGATACATCTGTTGTATTTTCTGATACACTTTGTGTATTAAGAATTTCTTCAAATACTTCTTCTTTATCAATGTATAAAGCCTCTAGTAATTCGTCTATTGTTATAAATTCCTTATCTGCTAGTTGCAAGACTTGAACAATTGGCATCCTTTCTTGATCCAGTCTTTGCTTAGCTTTTAAAATCTCCTGTTTTTTGTAATAATTCATCATTACTTCGTTTGTCTTATCAATATACATAATACTTTACCTCCATAAAATTAAATATTTAAAAAACAAAAAAGCAAAGAAAAAGAGCTAGATTTCTCTAACTCAAATTTCTCTGCTTTCAATTTTTCATATTAAAATGATACTACCTTATTTTTATATAGTCAATGAATGATTTTTGAAACAATTTTGAAATTTTAATACTTAATGTTCTAGTTTCAAATAATCTAATTGCCTTTTTATAATGTTTCTATTGCTTTTTTTATGTTGTTATTTTTTATATTTATATCATTTTCGCATTCTATAACACTTATTTTTCTATATTTATTATAATATTTTTCTAATCTATCATTTCTTTCTATTGCAAGATTAATGTCTGGTAATCTTGCAATATTATTATCATTTGAATATAATTCAGGATATTTTTTAGCTATTGTTTGTAAAAAAATAATAGCATCATATTTTGTTACAATTTTATCTATGCTCATACCATGTTTTTTTAGTATATTTTCTAATTCATTCTCCGTTATAAACTTTAAACTATCTAATGGCGAACCATCAAATATTACAATGGTATTTTTTTCATTATCATACTTTTCAAAAATCTCTTTTTCATTATTTATTTGTGTTTTTATAATTAGTTCTATAAATTCCAATTTTCCAATTTTTTCATAAGCTATTCCAGTTTTTATTAAATTTGTTGGTACTTCATCAATTACTATAACTTTATATCCTTTTGCACTCAAATAATTCTTTATCATTTCTAATGATGTAGTTTTTCCAGCACATGCACCACCTGTTATAAGTATACTTTTCATGTAACCCACTCCTCTCAAAAACTATTTTTATTGGATTATATCATACTGTCAATTTATGTCAAATTTTTTTATCTTCTTCAACACTACTATTTCTTAATGTTTCAGGCTATAGTATATATCAATTAAAGTTTTTAATATCTAAAAAATTAAATTACTCACCAAATTATTGCTTTTTTACTAATACACTTATTGTATTTATTGATACTTATGGTGTATTTTTATTTTGTTTTTTTGTACTATTTTTATACTATACCACAGTTATATTAAGCATTTCAGCACATAATCTACGTTCTGCATTTTCTCTGCATTTTTAAATTTTTTAAGAGTACTAGAAAGCTTGTCTTTCTATGTGTTTGCGTGATGCACACTGCATCACTATCCTGCCTTTAGCGTTTTTTATAATTTGATTTCTAACCAAGAAATTTATAAGTCAAATTCTTAAATATTTTTGACTTATAGTTTTTTATAGGTCAAAAATCTCAATTTTTTTGACCTATAGATTTTTATAGGACGAATTTTTTAATTTTTTCGTTCTATAAAATTTATAGCACGGATTTTTTCAATTTTTCGTGATATAAAAAAATATAGCACGAATTTTTTAAAATTTTCGTGCTATAAAATATATTTTTATTAAAGATTTTTCTTATGGTTGCATTTATTTTTTCTTAACAAGATATATTTCATTTGCATCCATTCCTTCTTTTACAAATAATTCAGGAATATCTGCATCTTTTTGTTCTATCCCTTCTATACTTAATCTTGCCATTGCTTGTTTAAATGCCTTGTCCAAAGGAAAACCGAATCCAATTGATGAGTATAGTTGTGCAGCAAATAAAGTTGCTACATCTTCTCTAACAGAAGTATTCATTCCTATTGTTGCTTCTACATATTCTGAAACTTGAATTGCAATACTTGAAGAAAAACAATTACTAAATACTACTAATCTTAAATCATCAGTTATTGCATTGATCATTTGAATAATAGCATCAATTCCAACAAATTTAGGATTATCATTTTTATCATGAAAAACTAATTTTCCATCTTCAGTTCCATGTCCTGTAAAATGAATTATAGTTGGATTTACTTCATTAATATACTGAAATAAATCTTCAGTTCTAGTCGCCCACTTTGTAACAAAACTAATTGAATCTCTGTCTGGTGTTTTTTGTATTGATTCTTCAATATCTCGTGCTTCTTTATCTAAACTTAATCTTTGTTGTTCTCTTAAAACTCCTTCTTCGTCAGTAAAAATTATATCTGGATTGGATGCAATAAATAAAATATTTATTTTCTCTTTGCTAGATTTTAATTTTTTTATCTCATTATCTAGCTCTATTTGTTTCAATCTTTGATACTCAACTTTATTATTTATATTCACAATTTCCTTATTTCTTGTATTTTCTATATTTCTATTTTCTCTATCTTGTTCCTTTTGCAGTTTTAATTCTTCATTGCACAATTCCTTTTCTTTAGTTGCTATTCTTTTGTCATAATCTGCAACTTTCTTCTCGGCATCACTTTTCTTTTTTTCTTCTCTTTCAATTTCATTCGTTTTACTCTTTATAGTAGATAAAGACTTAGTACCTCTGATTTGACTTGATAATCTTGTGATTTTTTGACTTGCGTTACTAATATCATTTACATATCTTACCCTTTCTTTTTTTAATCTAGCTAATTCTTCTCTCTTTCTTTTTACATTTGAACTGTATAAACTTAATAATGACATATTTCCTCCTTATTTTTTGTTATTCTAAATATAATTTCTTATCTTTTGCAATATTTTCTATTTTTTTTATTCTATTATCTTCTGTTAATAATGTCATTTGATGTATTGCTATATTGTTCAATTTCACCAATCTATCTTTTGAATTTATCCCTTCATTTATATACACAGAATTTAGATTTTCAAGATTAACTAAACATACTAATTCTGCTACATTTGCATAATCTCTAATATTACCTTGCTTATTTGGATTCTTTTGTTTCCATTCTCTTGCAGTCATTCCAAAAAGAGCTACATTTATAATATCGGCTTCATCAGCATATATCATATTAATTTGATTTTGAGTTACTTCTTTTGGTATTAAATTATTTTTTATTGCATCAGTATGAATATTATAATTTATTTTTGATAAAGTTCTTTTCAAATTCCAGCCCAAACCTCTTTGCTCTTTTTCTTTCATTCTCTTAAATTCTGTTACAATATATAATTTAAATTCTGGACTTATCCAACTTGCAAATTCCATTGCTATATCAAAATGAGCATATGTTCCACCACCATGTTTTCCTGCTTTAGTAACCATTCCTATTGAATTTACTGAATTTATCCATTTTGTGGGAGACATCGTAAACCTGTTTCTACCGGATTCATTTTCAACCGCCTCGAATCCCACACGGTTAAAATTTGGATTATATATACTTTCCCATAATCCTAGGTAATCAATGGTATCTTTATTTCTCATCCAGTTTTGTATTACAAATCTTGGCTCATCTTCATTTACCTTTTTAGCTATATCTGTTAAAGATACATAATCCTCTTGATTTATAATTTTTGTATTTATTTCATACTCTAATACCTTTAATTTATCCATGTTTACCTCCCATATTTATATTATTCGCATTTCATTTATGCAAACATTTGTATCGTATCATGCATTTAAATTTTATACAAGACCTTTAACAAATTTCTATAAAATTATTGCTTTTTAATAAAATATAACTTACAATATATTTACATTTAATGTTGCACACTTTAGTGTGGCTTGTTCGTTTATAAACGCTGAAAATCCCTCTAACACAGAGGGATTTTCTATTTGGTTGCCGGAAATTCTCGTAAATATTTAATAATTTACTAAGATTTCCGACAGATATATTATAAGAATTTATATAATTCTTTCTAATTTCTCCATCAATTTCTCTTTCATATTTTTCATTCAATCTCTGAAGGACAATTATTTGTATCATACATTTTTTCCATTGGGTACCACCAAACTGGACCTCTTCCATTTCTGCCATATTTTTCTATATCTCCAGTTATCCTTGGAAATAAATGCCAATGCATATGAGAATCTCCATTTCCTAATAACTCATAATTTATCTTTTCACAATTAAAGGCTTTTGAAACTGCTTCTGCAACTAAAGACATTTCTTCTAAGAATTTCATTTTAGTTTTATAATCGAGTTGAAACAATTCAGTTTTATGTTCTTTAAAAAGGAACAATGAGTATCCTTTAAAATGTTGATAATCTCCAATAACAACATAACCAGTTTCTAGCTCTTTTACAAAATATTTATTAGTACCATTTTTTATCATTTCAATTCTATCACAAATAAGACACATGCCAACTCTCCTCAATATTTTAAATTATTTTTTTTATAATATTATGATTTGTCTTGTATGTAATTTCAAGTATTCTAAATATCCTAATAAATTGTAATTTATCTTTCGTTATCTTCTCTAAAACATAATGGTAACTCATTATCTTGAGTTATTTTATACACATCTTCCAGAATTTCTTTCAAGTATGGTAGAGTTATTGATTCAGCACCTTTAATATATTTTGAATTTAATCCATAACTTCCTGCTTGTAAAATACATTCTAATTTATCTACCTGTTTTATAAAATCTGCTTCTGGTGATTTCTTATTTTCATACTCCAGCCATAATTCTTTGAAATCATTATCAAATTCTATGCTATTTAATAATTCATCAACCGCTCTTTCTTCTAATTTATGTTTTTCTTCTTTTGTAACTTGATTTGGTATAAAGTCCCCTGCATATATTTCTCCTAGCTCATGTATCATTGCTAATTTCATGCATTTTTCTATATCAAAATCTAAATCATATTTTTCTATAATGGACATTGCTAGCATTGTTACTGACCAACTATGATCTGCAACTGATTCAACTTTATTTTCATATTTCATTCCAAGTAAACTTGTTAACCAGCCTTGTCTATATATATTTTTTAAATGTGTAAATTGATAATATAATTTTAAAATATCATTATTAATAATTGTTTTGTATTTATTATATGGATTTTGATTTTTAACAAAATTACTATTTTTTTCATCCTTTAGCATGTCTTTCCCCTTTCATAATCCTCTATATTCATTTTTACATACATTTGTACTTTAGACAAATTATATCATATTATAAATTATTTGCAACCTCCAAGCCACCGTTTTCATTGGCTTAAAGCAATGTTAAGCAAAAATAAAGCACCTGAAAATTAGGCACTTTATATAGGATTCTCTTTAACTTTTCCATCATATTTTTTATAAATTCATATGTTCATCAACATACCAACATATAATATGGTGTATCGAGCGTAGATATATAATTCTTGTATCTAGCTCATACCAACGTCTTACATCAATTTTTCAAAATAATTTTATATGTTTCCGTACTCCATATCTAAAACAACCTTAACATGAATTTCAGAATTTTGTACTTTTTCTAATCCAAATCGACCTCTTTTATGAAACACTATTGAATCTTGAAAACTAGTAAATTCAGCTACTATAGGCTGTTTTTCAACTCCATCACCGCACAACACTCCACGTTCCTTGTTTGTTGGTTAGGAACATATCATACTAGAATTGTATGTCGCATAGGAACATATTATATCAAAAAAAATTTTTAATTTTTTATAATTTTATATGTTTCCACATTCTAGGTTGAACTCTACTTTAACAAAAATTCTATCAATTTCTTCTTTTTTTGTTCCAAAAGTGGCTTTTGGCTCAAAAGTGTAAAATCTGTGAAACGCAGTAAATTCAAGGATTACAGGGTTTCTTTCGCATATAGCACCGTAACGCACTCAACGTTGCTTGTAAAAGGAAACATATCAACTGGTTGAATTTTTTTTATCTCGTAACTTTCTTCTAACAATTTTAGATCTCTTACTAAACTTGCTGGATTACAACTAATGTAAACTATTTTTTCTGGTTTTATATTTAAAATATTTTCTATTGTATGTTTGTCTAATCCCTTTCTTGGTGGATCCACAAAAATAACATCTGGTTTAACATTATGCTCTTTTAGTACATTCTCAAAAACTTTTTCTACATCTCCTGCAAAGAATTCTATATTTCTAATATTATTAATATTAGCATTTTCTTTTGCATCTTCTATTGCTTGCTTTACAATTTCTATTCCATAAACTCTATTAACATATGGCGATGCAAATATTCCAATTGTTCCAATTCCACAATACAAGTCAAATAAAGTATCTGTTTTCTTTAAATCGGCCATCTCTATGGCAATATTGTATAAAGCTTCTGTTTGAATAGGATTTATTTGATAAAAAGATAATGGAGAAATTTTAAATGTATAGTCTCCAAGTTCATCGTATATGTATCCATCTCCATATATAACTTCATTTTCATTGCCTAAAATAACATTTGTATTTTTCATGTTATAATTCTTCACAATTGTTTTTATTTCTGGAAATTCTCTTATAAGCACTTTTATTAACTCTTTTTCTTTTTTTAGTTCCTTTTTATTAAGAACTAATATGCACATAATTTCATGTGTTTTAATTCCCACTTTTATTACTATATGTCTTAATAAACCTTCTCCGTTTTTTTCATTATATATTGGAATATTATTTTTTATAAAAAAGCCCAATACTACATTTGCTATTTTTTCAGACACAGGGTTTTGTATCATACAATTTCTCATTGGAATAATTTCATGTGTTCTTTTTGCATATACTCCCATAACAGGTTCTCCAGATTTATCAAATCCAACTGGATATTGTGCTTTATTTCTATAATTATATGGATTTCCCATTCCAACTGTCATTTCTACTTTTATTTTGTTATTTAATGTTTTATTTACTAAATTTTGAACTGTATTTTGTTTAATATTTAGGGTTTCTTCATAATCTATATGTCTTAAATTACAACCTCCACATCTTTTATATGTTGCACAATCAGGTTCTACTCTATATTTTGATTTTTCTAATATTTCTACTAATTTTCCAAAAGCATGTGATGAAGTAACTTTCACTATTAAAATTCTACACTTTTCTCCTTTTATGGCTCCTTCTATAAATATAGTAAAACCTTCTATTTTAGCTATTCCTTCTCCTTCAAAACCTTGATCTATAATTTCTACTAAATACTCTTTATTCTTTTTTACTGGAACTTCCAAACTAAATCACCTAACCTATATTAATTTTCTTCAGAAATTTTTTTCTCTGATTTATTTTCTACTTTTTCCTTTTTGTCGTCTTTTTTCTCTTCTTTTTTCTCAAATAAATCATCTAAATTGTATTGATTTTCTAATTTTTTCATCTTTCCATTATCATCATCTAAACCTAAATCTTTAAAAAACTTTTCTTTCATTACCTATAAATCCCCTTTTCTTTTTTATTAAATTTAGTTTATCACACTTAATTATTTATTTCTATAATATATTAAAATACACTTTAATTGTCAATTTTTTTATAACATTTAAAGTGTATTTTTTATAAAATATTTTTACTTTACATTTCTTTTTGTTTACTTCTCTCCAATAAACATTAAACTTTTATTTAACATCTTTTTAATATTTTATTTATTACTCACCCTTTATTGTATTAATTTTAAATAATTTAAACAATTCTACAATAGCAAGTGGTGCAAGTACTAATAATATTGTCTCTATAATATTTCCAAGAGGTAATACTGGTATACTAAATATTTGTCTTAGTGATGGAATTAATAATATTACAAACATTAATGCTGCTGATACTGCAATTGCAAGTATTAATTTACTATTATTAAATATTCCTGTTTTAAATATTGATTTTTTATTATTTCTAATATTAAATACATGAACCAACTCAGAAAGTGCAAGTACTGTAAACGCCATAGTTTGACCAATTTCTACTTTTACTTCTTCATTTGATAGTCTAACACCTTCATTATTATATACTTCTGGTAAACTGCTTTCTGGTGTTGCAAGACCTATACAAAAAGCCGCAAGTGTTAATAATCCTATCATAATACCTTGGTACACAATTCTCCATGTCATTCCTTTTGTAAATATTCCTTTTCCTGGTTTTAAAGGCTTTCTTGTCATTACATCTTTTTCTGCAGGATCTACAGCTAGAGCTAATGCTGGTAAAGAATCTGTTACCAAGTTTACCCATAAAATATGAATTGGAAGTAGTGGCTCTATTAATTTTATATCTATTCCAAAAGCTTTACTTAATAATGGTGTTATTAAAATAGCAACAAATAATACTATTATCTCTCCAACATTACTTGAAAGTAAAAATTGAATTGCTTTTAATATATTGTCATAAATACGTCTTCCTTCTTCTACTGCTGAAACTACTGTTGCAAAATTATCATCTGTTAATATTACATCTGCTGCTTCTTTTGCAACATCTGTTCCTACCATTCCCATAGCACAGCCAATGTCTGCTTTTTTTAAAGCTGGAGCATCATTTACTCCATCACCAGTCATTGCTACAATTTCTCCATTTTTTTGCCATGCTCTAACTATTCTTACTTTATGTTCAGGTGATACTCTTGCATAAACAGAATATTTTCTTATATTTTTTGCTAAGTCTTCATCAGACATTTCTTCTAGTTCTGCTCCTGTAATTGCTTCCGATTCATTTTCTAATATTCCTAGAGATTTTGCTATTGCTGTTGCTGTTATTTTATGGTCTCCTGTTATCATTACAGTTTTAATCCCAGCAGTTTTACATTTTTCTACAGCTACTTTTGCTTCTTCTCTTGGTGGATCTATCATTCCAACCATACCTACATATATTAAATCTGATTCAATATTTTTCATTTCTTCATCAGAAGGCATATGATCTAATTCTTTATATCCCATTGCTAAAACTCTTAATGCTTCTTTTGCCATTTTTTCATTTATGTTTTGAATACTATTTTTAAAGTTATTCAAATCATTTTTTATTTCATTATTTAATATATATTTGTTACATCTTTTTAATAGTTCATCTACTCCACCTTTGGTATATACTAAATACTTATCTTCATATTTATGAATTGTTGTCATTAATTTTCTATTTGAATCAAAAGGTATTTCTCCAACTCTTGGTAACATTTCAAATAATTCTGGTTTAAAATCTAAAACAAATCCCATATCTACTAAAGCTGTTTCTGTTGGATCACCTGTTAGTTCATTATCTCTTCCAACTTTTGTGTCATTACATAGCATACTAACATACACTAATTTTTCTAAATCATCTTTTATTTCATTTTGTTCTATTTTATCTATATCCACTAGTTTGTTATCATAGAAAATTTTCTTAACAGTCATTTTATTTTGAGTTAGTGTTCCTGTTTTATCTGAGCAGATAACTGTTGCACTACCTAAAGTTTCTACTGCTGGAAGTTTTTTTACAATAGCATGTTTCTTAACCATTCTTTGTACACCTATTGCCAAAACTATTGTAGAAACAGCTGCAAGCCCTTCTGGAATCGCAGCAACAGCTAAGCTAACAGCTGTCATAAACATATCTAGTGGCTCTTTTCCATATATTAGTCCAATTATAAATATAAATGCACAAATAGCAAGTGCTACTAGTCCTAATGTTTTTCCTAATTTATTTAATTTTATTTGCAGTGGTGTTTCTGCTTTTTCAGTATCATTAATAATTCCTGCTATTTTTCCTACTTCTGTATTCATACCAGTTTCTACAACAATACCTTTTCCTCTTCCATAGGTAATAAGACTTGAAGAAAATAGCATATTTACTCTATCTCCAATTCCTACTTTTTCATCTTTTATTACTTCTGAATATTTTTCTACTGGTACAGATTCGCCTGTTAATGATGATTCTTGTGATTTTAAGTTTGCAGCTTCTATAATTCTTAAATCTGCTGGTACAAAATCACCTGTATCTAATATCACAATATCTCCTGGAACAAGTTCTTTAGATGGAACTACTGTTAATATTCCATTTCTCATAACTTTAGCAGAGTGACTACTTAATTTTTGAAGAGCTTCTAATGACTTTTCAGCTTTTGCTTCTTGTGCCACACCAATAATTGCATTTACTATAACAACTATTAATATAATAATTGAATCTGTTATTCCTTCTCCTTGCATATAACCAACAACACCTGATATTATTGCTGCAATAATTAATACTATTATCATAAAATCTTTAAATTGCTCTAAAAATTTTACAAATAAACTTTTCTTTTTTTGTGCTTTTAATTCATTTTTACCAAATTTTTCTCTTTGTTTTGATATTTGCTCGTCTGTAAGACCTTTTTCAAGATCTGTTAATAATTCTTTTTTTACTTCGTCTACACTTTTACTAAACCAATTTTTTTCCAATTACCGCCCTCTCCTTTTTTATTAATTTTTATATGGAGTATAATTCATATAAATTCATTCTATCAATCATATTTTATATAAAAATAAGACTTTTAAAGAATTTATTATATATTTTTAGTCCATATAATAGTTTCTTTAAAAGTCTTGCTTCCTTACTTTCTATAAGGTTACTAACCAGAGATTTTTTTTCGAGATTGTTGATTAGTATCTTTTTAAGCTACTCCCCTTTAAATATGTTTTATTTTAACACTATAAAATTTCTTTTTCAAGATTTTTATGTTTTTTATATAAAGATTTTTACATTTCTATATTTTCTTATTATGAAAATACTTATATCTTTAATAGCTGTTTTTGCAGATTTCCCAAAAATATAAATCGTTTTATTAGTATATTATTAATTGTTACTATATAACATATAGATAAATGCAGAAGAAGTGTAATATACTACCAGCTAGTACAAAAAAGTGCCATAAAGAATGCATATATTTAACTTTTTTTCCTATTCCATATATTATTGCACCTATAGTATACACAATTCCTCCAAGTACTAACAATATTATTCCATTAATATTCATACTTTGAAAAATTGGTTTAAATGCAAATACTATAATCCAGCCCATAATTATATAGCAGGCCATTGATATTTTCTTATATTTTTCTAAATTTACAGAATTTAACACTATTCCAACTATAGTAGAAGCTAATATTACAGAAAAAATCACCCATCCTATTGCACCATTTAAAGTAACTAATGCAAATGGTGTATATGTTCCAAATATTAATAAAAATATACTACAATGATCAAATATTCTAAATACTTTTTTAGCTCTAATGCTTGGTTTAAAACTATGATATAATGTTGAAATTAAATATAATATTATTAATGTACTTCCATATATACTTGAGCTTACAACAGCAGTAGGATTATGATGAATTGCTGATTTTATTATACAAAGTACTAATGCTGCAATTCCAAGTCCTGCTCCTATTCCATGTGATATTGCACTAATCAATTCTTCCCCTAGCGTATATCTAGGAATTTTTATAATTTTTCTTCCCGCATCTATACTTTCTGTTTGCATATGTATTCACCTCTTTAAATTTATTATTTCCATTTACTTTATCTATATTCTGAATTAGGAAAAGCTAGTAAATAAAATTTATAGCCTTTCCTTAAAATACTTTTTTTCTAATGCTTTGCACTTAATTTTATTATTAAATCCATATTATCATCTTTAGCAGCTTTATTCTTTCTAATTTTACCACATTTTTTACATTTAAATATAATTACATATCCTTTTTTAGAATCTATTTCTAATCCGATTGGTTCTAATGTTCCATGGCAAGTTTCTGCTCTATCTCCTGGATTTATATCTACATGTTTAGAATGTAAACAATATGGACAATGATTTCTACATGTATAACCTAATTTTGGTACATGCTTACCACAATTTTCACATATAAATTCTTCATCAATTTTTGTAAAGTTACTTAACATTTTTTCCTCCAAAATAAAAGACTATTTTATTTATATTATTCTTCGAAAATACTTCCTCCTATAAATTCTCTTAATAAAGAATTTTGTGGTACATACTCTCCAGGAATTGATTCAAAATATCCAAGCATTCTATATATTCTTTTTGCTTCTGAAAACTCTGGATGAGAATTGTCTATTTCTTTTAATAATGGCATTGCATAATCTTTTAATACTGCTAGTTCATATATTAAAGATGAATTAAACATACTATCTGCTTCTTCTTGATATGGGAATATATTTCTTTCTTCCCCTCTATTTACAGAATCCCACATTTTTAATGTATGTAATGCTGAATACCCTCTAAACTGATTATCTCTAACAATTCTTCTAATTAATCTTGTATCTGTTGTAGAAATTCTATTATAATAATCTATATTTAAAACAGTTAAAGCACTAATATATACTTTATATTTTTGTTCTTTTGGTATTAGTGGAGTAAGTTTATCATTTAAACAATGTATACCTTCTATTACCAAGATTTGGTCATCCTCAAGTTTCATTGTATTTCCTTTATATAATTTAGTACCATGTTCAAAATCAAATGTTGGAACTTTTATCTCTTCACCATTTAATAATTTCAAAATATGACTATTAAATAAATCTATATCTATTGCTTCTAAACATTCAAAATCATAATTTCCAAATTCATCTTTTGGATTTTGATTTCTTTCTACAAAATAATTATCTACAGATATAGTAACTGGTTTTAATCCATTTAATCTTAATTGTAAGCCTAATCTTCTTGCAAAAGTTGTTTTTCCTGAAGATGATGGACCTGCAATTAATACTACTTTTACTTTGCCTCTTTTTACAATATCATCTGCTATCTGTGCCATTTTCTTTTCGTGCAAAGCTTCATCTAATAAAATATAATCTTTTATTCTATTTTCATCAACTATTTTATTTAATTTATATAATGTATGAACATTTAACGTTTCATGTAAATCTTCATATTCATCTAATGTTGCTAAAAGTTTTTTATTTTCTTTGAATTCAGGTAATTCGTTTGGATTTTTTCTACTTGGATATCTAACTAAAAATCTACCGTCATATTCTAATAATTCATAAATATCAATAATTCCAGTAGATAGTGGCATTACTCCATAAAAATAATTATAATAATCCTCACAATAATATAGCATAATTTCTTTTTTATTTTTTACATCTAATTGTAATTTACCTTTTAGAGTATGATTTTCTTGATAAAATTTTTCAGCTTCTTCTTTTGTCATTGCAACTTTTTTTATCTCTGCATCTCTTTTTATTATTTCTTTTACCTTTTTATCTACTTTTTCTATCATTTCTTTTGTAACTTTCATATTGTCAACTTCACCAAGTAAACTATTTGATAATTGGTAATTTATTGTAAGAAGTGCTTCTGGGTAAGTTTCATAAAAAGCTTTTCCTATTATATAAATTAATCCTCTTCTATAAATTCTTATTCCATCTTTATCTGTAAGATCTATCAATTCTATTTTTCCATCTGAATCTATTTCATAACTAAGTGATTTGACTTCATTATTAAAACGACAAGCTATTACTTTATTTCTAGATTTAGCTATTTCGTCTTTTAACAAATCTACTACTCTAGTTCCTTTTTTTACATCAATTATGTATTCTTCATATATAATTTGCATAAATTTTCCTCCTCATTTGTCTGTAAGACATTTTATAACTTTATTTATACTAAGTCAAGCATTCTTATTTCTCTACTTTTAAAGCTTGTAACTATATTTGATTTTTTATCTTATATTACTTATACTCTTTCAATCTTAGCTTTATCATATCATTGTTTATTCTATTAAAATTATTAAAAATAATTTTTACTTACATTTGTTATTTTTTATTTAACTTTTCACCTAACTTATATAACTATATATAATAAAATATATATTACATTTTATTATAATCATATCTTTTTTTATAACTTTTAAAATAAAAATTACATATTTTTCCTATAGTTTGTATATACTATTATTAATGTATAACAATTGGAGGTATTTTTATGAATAACAAAAGAGTTTCTGAAATATTAAAAAACAAAAAATTGCATGATGTATATTATGATGATAGACCTGTATGGATTCAAGAAATTGATAATAATATTGCAAAAGTTGGATTTATTGATAATAATGAAGAAAGAAATGTTTATATAGAAGATTTATATGAAAATGAACCTTAATATTATATATAAAAACTAGCAATATTTTTTAATAGCTTTATTAATAATTGTGTAAAACCAAAAAAATAAAATGTATTTAAATTTTAAACTTTATATATTTTTTCAAAATCATATAATTTTGAGGAATATATAAATATATTTTAATACATTTTATTTTTTATATTAAATTATTATATATATATAACTACCTAAATTTATTACTAAATAACATCTTTTTATTGCATATATTTAAATATTTTTAATTTTTATTTTAACTTATATCTTTTTTCATATTTTGTACTTTTTAGCTCATTTTTTCTTTTATTCTCATCAATGTATTCAAAGCTTCTATTGGTGTTAAACCGGTTCAAATCAATTTTGTCTATTTCATGTGCAATTTCAGCTATTTTATAATTAAACATATCAAATTGACCTGCTACTTGTTTTTTATCTTCTTTTTCTTTAGATTTATTATCCCTTAAAACACTTTTTCTTTCCAAACTTCTTAATATTTCGTTTGCTCTTTTAGTTACATTTTGTGGAACACCTGCAAGTCTTGCTACATGTACACCATAACTTTCATCTGTTCCGCCTTCTACAATTTTTCGTAAAAATATAATGTCTTCACCTTTTTCTTTTACTGCTATTGAATAGTTTTTAACACCATCTAGTTTGTTTTCTAACTCTGTTAATTCATGATAGTGTGTTGCAAAAAGTGTTTTAGCTCCACATTTTTCTTTGTCTGCTATATACTCAGCAACAGCCCAAGCAATTGAAAGTCCATCATATGTAGATGTTCCTCTTCCTATTTCATCTAATATAACCAAACTATTTTTAGTTGCTTCTTTTAATATTGATGCAACCTCCATCATTTCTACCATAAAAGTACTTTGTCCCATACTTAAATCATCTGATGCACCAACTCTTGTAAAGATTTTATCTACAACACCTATTTTGGCATAACTTGCTGGTACAAAGCTTCCAATTTGTGCCATAAGTACTATTAATGCAACTTGTCTCATATATGTAGATTTACCAGCCATATTTGGTCCTGTAATTATTGCTAAGCGATTACCATCTTCATCTAAATATGTATCATTTCCGTACAAAACTTCCTGTTGGTAACATTTTTTCTATAACAGGATGACGACCATCTTTTATATCTATAATTCCTTTTTCATCAACTATTGGCATATTATAATTATAATCTTCTGCCACAGTTGCAAGTGAACAAAGTACATCTAAAGTAGCTATTAAATGAGCTGATTTTTGAAGTCTTTGTATCTGATTTTCTATGCTTTCTCTTACTTTTGTAAAAGCATTATATTCTAAATTTACAACTTTTTCTTCTGCTCCTAGAATTTGATTTTCTAAATTTTTTAACTCTTCTGTTATATATCTTTCACAATTTGCTAATGTTTGTTTTCTTATAAATCTATCTGGAACTTGTGATAAATTTGATTTAGTAACTTCGATAAAATATCCAAAAACCTTATTAAATCCTACTTTTAATCCTTTTATTCCTGTTTTTTCTCTTTCTTTTGTTTCTAATTCAATAATCCAATTTTTTCCTTGTGTTGTTGCTGTTTTCAATTTATCTATTTCCTCGTCATACCCAATTTTTATTAAGTCACCTTCCTTAACAGAAATTGGTGGTTCATCTACAATTGCCTTATCTATAAGAGCATAAATATCATCTAATACATCTAAATTTTGATATATACTGCTAAGCAAAACAGAATTTGTTTCACTTAATACTTGTTTTACCATTGGAAGTTGCTTTGCAGAATTCTTTAAAGATATTAAATCTCTACCGTTTGCACTTCCATATGCAATTTTAGCAGCAAGTCTTTCTATATCATATACCTTTTTTAAAGCTTCTATTATATCTCCTCTTAAAATGATACTATTTTTTAACTCTTTTACCGCTTCTAATCTTAAATTAATTTCATTTACATCTACTAATGGATCATTAATCCATCTTCTTAAAAGTCTACCTCCCATAGAAGTAGATGTTTTATCTAAAACCCAAAGTAATGTACCTTTTTTAGACTTATCTCTCATTTTTTCTGTTAATTCTAGGTTTCTTCTTGCATTTATATCAAGCGCCATATATTTTACTTGATTATATATTATAATTTTATTTATATGGTCAAGTCTTGTTTTTTGTGTATCATTTAAATATGTAAGAAGTGCATTAATAGCTAAAACAGATATATTATTTTTAAGATTTTTTATTTTATTTTGTGCATCATCTATTATTTCATATTCTTTTAACAATCTATCAGTATCTTCTGAAAAAGTACTCTCCTCAACTTTAGATATATATAAATTAAATCTTTCTTTTATTTTATTTATTTCATCTATAGAAGCATACATCATATTATTTACAACAATTTCTGCTGGAGAATATCTTGATATTTCATCTAATAATTTTGCAAAATTATTAGTTTCTTTAATTTCTGCTCCATAAAAATCACCTGTAGATATATCACAAACTGCTATTCCAAAAAATATTCCAGTTTTGTATATTGCCATTATATAATTATTTTTCTTTTCTTCTAGTAAATTTGTTTCAATAACTGTTCCAGGAGTTACTACTCTTATTACATCTCTTTTTACTATTCCTTTGGCTTGTTTTGGATCTTCTAATTGCTCACAAATAGCAACCTTATATCCTTTTGTTATAAGTTTTGCTATATAATTCTCAGCTGCATGAAATGGTATACCACACATTGGAGCTCTTTCCTCTTGTCCACAATCTTTTCCTGTTAAAGTAAGTTCTAATTCTCTAGATGTTGTAATTGCATCATCAAAAAACATTTCATAAAAATCGCCTAAACGATAAAATAAAATACAATCTTTATATTTACTTTTTGTATCCAAATAATGTTGCATCATTGGTGAATATTCTGCCATATTTTCTCCTCTTTTCCTATCCCTTCTCAGTTTCTTTTAAGCTTATTAATGTTCTTCTATACCATAATTCTTTTTTTGTTCTTCTAATAGCATTCTTAATTTAGCTGCTCTTTGTCTTGCTCTTCTTATATATTCTGGTCCAATTCCCATAGATTCAGCTATTGCTTTTTCTGTCATTCCTCCGCTTTTCTTTTTTTCCACTTCAAAAAGGAAACTATCCACTTTAATTTTTTCTACTTGAATAGAACTTGAATCTAATTTTAGCTTTGGAATATATTCAGGATGTTCAAAAATATATTCTTTTACTTTCTTTTGAACTCGTTCTTTTTCTGGAGCCTCCATTAGTTTTTTATGTTTTTTTCTATCAAAATGTTCTCTTAATAAATCATTTAAAATCGGATCTTGTTGTTTTTTTATTAAAGTTCTTAAACTTTCTTTTGTTATTCCTAAAGTTTCTGCCATCTGAAATAAAGATTTTTCTTTTTCTACCATATCTATTATAACTGCTGGCATATTTATTTCTTCATGTTTATTTCTTCTTGTTGTAGAATATACAAAGAACCTTCTTCTTAACTCTTCATCTTTTTTACAAAGTTCGCTTACTTGTTTTCTTAATGTTTTTTCTGCCATCTTTAAAGTTTTTGCTGCTTGCTCCCATGTTATATCTCCAACAAAAATGCGATTTGCTACTTCTCTAATCTTTCCTTCAGAAATACTATTTTTATTTTCTTTACTATTCATTTATTTCCCCTTTCAAATACCACATATGTTCAGAAACAATATTAACATTAACATATTTTCCTATCAAGTCTTCGCTTGCTTCTAAATTAACAACCTTATTACTATCTGTTCTTCCTGTTAATACTTTTTCGTTTGTTTTGCTTTTTCCTTCTATTAATATTTTTTGTTTAGTTCCTACATATTTTTTATTATTTTCTTCTATCTGACTTTCCACTAAAGCTTTTAATTTGTCAAATCTTTTATGTTTCACTTCTTCTGGAATTTGATTTTCCATTTTATCTGCTGGAGTTCCAACTCTTCTTGAATATATAAACATAAATACTTGTTCAAATTTCACTTTACTTACAACATCTAAAGTATCTTCAAAATCTTCTTCTGTTTCACCAGGAAAACCTACAATAATATCTGTTGATAATTTAAGATCTGGTATTTTCTTTTTCATTTTTTCAACTAAATCTAAATATTTTTCTTTTGTATATTTTCTATTCATTGTTTTTAACACTTTGCTACTTCCAGATTGAAGTGGTAAATGTATTATCTTGCAAACTTTTTTACAATCTCTAACCGCTTCTATTACATCATCTGTAAAATCTTTTGGATGTGGAGATATAAATCTTATTCTTTCTAGTCCGTCAATTTCATTTACTGCTCTCAAAAGTTCAGAAAATTTATTTATTCCTAAATTTCCATTTCCTTTATATGAATTTACATTCTGTCCCAAAAGAGTTATCTCTTTATACCCTTCTTTGGCTAAACTTTTTACTTCATTAATAATATCTTCAGGATCCCTACTTCTTTCTCTTCCACGCACATATGGAACAATACAATATGTACAAAAATTATTACAACCATTCATTATAGTAACAGATGCTCTAATTTTATCATTTCTTTTTATTGGTAAACCTTCTATTATCTCTCCATCTATATCTAATATATCTTGAATTTGTTTTTCATTTTGCATTACCCTATACAAATCTTCTGGAAACTTATGAATAGTATGTGTTCCAAAAATAATATCAAAAAAAGGATAACTCTTTTTTAATTTTTCTTGAATATGTTTTTCTTGCATCATACATCCACCAATAGCAATAATTGTACCTCTTTTTTCCTTTATTTTTTTAACCTCGCCTAATTTTCCAAAAAGTTTATCTTCTGCATTTTCTCTAACACAACAAGTATTAAATAACACAAGATCAGCTTCATTTAAATCATCAGTTTTAGAATATCCCATATTTTCTATCATTCCACAAATTTTTTCAGAATCATTTTCATTCAACTGACATCCCATTGTTAGAATATAATAATTTAAATTTTTTCCTTCATTTATTTTTTTAACTTTTGTTATAAACTCCATTTGTTTTTGTACATCTTCTTTTTTCACTATCATTCCTCCAAACTTTGCCATCGGGGACGGGGCAAAAAGATAAAATTTTTATACTTTACTTTTCATATGAATAAATTCATCACAATTAATTTTATCAGACAAGAATTTTTCTATATTCTCTGGTTTTCTTATTAATTCTTCTTTTTGTTTTTTATTTAAATCTTTTTTTATATGATATTCTAATTTAGAAGCTAAAGCTTTTGTTTCTGTTTGCCAAGCTAATTCTAATTTAGAAGCCTCATGATAACGTGTATATTTAGCACACTTATCTGTTTTTTCAAAGTGTTCTTTCATCCTTCTTGTTAAATCTTTTGTAATTCCTGTGTATATAGAATTATCTTTACATCTCAACATATATACATAATACATTTTAAAATCCAATCCTTTTTCTTTCATTACTTTTTACAACTAAATCTTCTTTATTAATATCTTGTAAAGTAATTGTATATAGCCTATCTAAATCTTCTAATTCGCTTGTATTTTTAGCATGTTCAATTAATATATTTTGGAATAAATTATTTATAAATCTACCATTACCAAAATTATCTATCTTAGAAGAATCTGTTATTACTTGTCTTACCGTTTCTTTTGCTAAATCTTCTATTTTTAATTTGTTTTTTTCTAGCAACTTATTAAATATTTCCATAAGTTCATCCACATTATAATCTTTAAATTTAATTAGATAACCAATTCTAGATTTAAGTCCTGGATTTGATCTTATAAACTCTTCCATTTCTTTTTCATATCCAGCAAAAATTACTACTAATTCATTTTTATGATCTTCCATTATTTTTATAATTGTTGCTATACATTCAGGTCCAAATGATGTTTTACCTTGTGATAATATAGAATATGCCTCATCTATAAATAAAACTCCTCCAAATGCTGATTTCATTGTTCTATATGTTTTTCCAGAAGTTTGTCCAACGTACTCTGCTATTAAATCTTTCGCAGATACTTCTACTAGTTTATTTTGTTTTATATATCCTAAATTGTATAATATATCACTAACTATTCTTGCGACTGTAGTTTTTCCTGTTCCTGGATTTCCTGTAAATACCATATGCAAATTTGTTTCGGACATATCCATATTAACTTTTTTATTAAATTTTAATAAATGTATTAATTTATCTAATTGATTTTTTATATTATATAGTCCAACCAAAGAGTTTAATTCCTCTAATATTTCTCCTAAATTTCTTGTATTATATACATCTGGTATATTTGACTCTAATATCATTTTTGTTTTATCTGCATTTACAGTTTTATTTTTATCTAGAATTATTTTTGTATATAGTTCACTTATATAATCCATTTCTTTTACTTCACTTTTAGAATATGAAGATTTAATATAATTATATAATTTTGTTTTTGCTTTTTCTTCTATTCTTTCTGTTCTAGACAATTTATCAAAAGTAACTTTATACAAATTATCTATATCTAATTCATCTAACTCTAATTTTATATCGAATATTTTATAATTAAGTTTAGGATGTTTTTCTATTATTGTTCCTATTGTTTCTTTTTTACCATATATTACTGTACAAATACCTTTACATCTTTCTAATTGATCTGTTAATAGATTCATTATCATATTACAGTTAAGGTCATCTGTATACATTAGGTTTTCAAAATTTTCTATTATTAAAGTTCCTTTTCTTTGTTCTTTTGTTTCTAAGTTATAATAAATTTTTCCAATGACATGTCTATCTAAAATCATATCATTCATCGATTCTTTATAAAACCCCTTATTTTCTGGTAAAAAGTTAAAAAACCACATAAAATCAGATATTATTCTTGTTATATTTTCTACACTTTCTTTATCTTCTGTATACATTAATATATTAATAGGAATATATGGTGTATTTCCATTATAATTATAGTTAATTACATAATTAAATAAGTTAATTATTGTTTGTTTAACTTTTTGACTATATGGTAATTCGGCCACTTTATTTTTATACTTTGCATAAAAATAATATGATCTTTCTGAATTAATCAATCCACAACCATCTTTTAAATACTCTTCTAGTGCTTTTATAATATCTAACTTGTCATGCTCCATATAATAGCTGTAAATAGCCGCTATTTTATAAATATATTCTCTTTTAGTTTCTTCTTTTCCTTGTTCAAAATTGAAATTATTAACATCAATCTCAATTTGGCTATAGAACGCACCTTTATAGAAGTCGTATAATTTGTTTATATAAAGAACGTAGCCTTCTCTGCTATCTAATTTTATATAATTAAATTTTGCTTTTTTAGTTTCTTCATTAAATTCAGACATATAAATAAATTTTGATTGTAATATTGTTTTTATAAAAATAAGATCATAGAAATCTACTTTTTCAAAAATAGATTTATCCGTAAAATTTTTTAACTCTTCTTGTGGCTCAGCAAGCAGTTCATTAATCACATCTATATAGCCTATATTAGTACTATTTTCTTGATTGTATTTATTAATCTCATATATAAAATTTACTATTATAAACTTTATACATTCTTCTTTAAGTTTACATTCTTTGCATTTAGGAAGAAATTGTCCTATTTTATAATCTTTTACAAATCTTGAACTACCTAATTCTATTTTTTGTTTACAATTTACAACATATGGTAAATAGTCATAGTTTTCATTTGCACATGATTTTATAGTATATCCAGTTATCATATTGTTTGCTACTTGATCTTCTGTTTGTTTTTTTAACCCACATGCACCATTAATTAAATATAATTTTATTAACATTAAATATTCTTTTGAATACCCAGATATTTTTTTAAAAAGATTATTTTCTTCTATTAATTTTTTTATTTCTAGTTTTTCTTCCATAACTACCCCTTTATTATAAATTTTGGACTATATCTAAAAAAGCTACTATTTATTATTATTAAAATTTTTACATATTTCTTTTATTTCTTTTAAACATTCTTCATCTCTTTTATAAAAAGCCTCCTTGAAAGAAAGTTTTTCACCCTTTTGATCATAATTACATTTGTAAATTGGAAACATTTTATATTTTTGCTCTAACAATTCTGATTGTTTTATTTTTTTGTTTCCTTCAATTAGAAATGGTTTTTGAATTACTACTAATAATTCTATTCTTTTTACTTTTATAAACTCTTTTAATATTTCTTCAATCATATCATAATTATTATTATTATTTATGTATAAAACAGCTTTTTTATTTCTAAAAGCTTTACTAAATGCTGCTATTAGAGCTATATGATCTTTTACTTTTATTCCAAATGGAGATACTGTTAGTAATGGCTTTATGTCAATATTATTTATTTTTTCTACTTGCTCACTTGTATATATTTGCATATTACTTAATTCCATTATATCATCATTAATATATTTTTTTATAACTTCTTCTCTGATGCTATTGTCAAAATATACAACACTTACTCTTTCTTTATCGCTCTTATTCCATTCCATTATATATTCTTTTTCTTGTGTTGCTTCATCTATTTGCACTCTTATTTTTCTAAATCCCATCGCTTTATAAAACATAGTAGCAGGGACATTTTTTTCATAAACATTTAAATATAATTTATCATATTTTTCCTTAACATGATTTACTAACATTGTTCCTATTCCATCTCTTTGTATCTTAGGTATAACAAAAAGTGCTCCAATATATCCATCATCCATAACGCTAATAAAAGCCTGAATTTCTTCATTTTCAGTATATACCCATGTATTCGACTTTCTTAAATATTCATTTTGAACTCTTATATAATTATCTGACCAATATTTATTTGGTATAAAATTATGAGCTTTAAAATTTCCATCTCTCCATATCTGCATAATCTTGTCGATATCTGCTTCTTTAAATTCTCTTAACATACTATTTCTAACCTTCCTTAATCTTTTGTATTATATCATATAATTTTACTTAAAGCTATTAATTTCGATTTTTTATTTAAACTAAAATATTAAAAATGACAGGATATTTTTATAAAACATGACCCGCCATCAATTTTCTTTTAAAGCTTTTTCTCATATTTTTACAATATTTGCTTTTTTTAGTATTTGTAAAGTAAAATCATTTAATTAAAATAATTATTAAATATATTAATTTTTAGGATAAATTAAAAGAAGTGATTAATGCTAATTTTCAATAATCACTCTTTTTTATATTTATCTTTTTATTTATTAAATTTCAGATTCAATCTCTTTTAACATATCATTTAAAACATTGCAACTATTATCTAATTTTCCTTGTTCTTCTTTATCTAGATTTAATTCCAAAATTTCTTGTACACCTTGATGGTTAATTATTGCTGGAACACCTATAAAAATACCATCATGATTATATTGTCCATCTAAATATGTTGAAACTGTTAATATTTCATTTTCATCATTTAATATTGCTTTTATTATTTTAGTTAATCCTAATCCTATTCCATAGTAAGTTGCTTTTTTTCTATTAATTATTTCATAGGCTGCTTGTTGAACATCTGTATAAATTTTGTCTAATATAGATAAATCCTCATGTTTTTGTTTTAATATATTTATTAAGCTTTTGCATCCAACATAACTATGTGACCATGGAACAAATGAAGAATCTCCATGCTCTCCCATAATATATGCATGAACATTTTTGCTACAAACATGTAGATGTTCACCTATTAAATATCTTAATCTTGCTGTATCTAGTACAGTTCCAGAACCAATTACTTTATTTGTTGGAAATCCTGATACTTTTTGTACAACATATGTCATTAAATCTACAGGATTGCTTGCTATAACAAATATTCCATCAAAACCTGAATCAACAACACTTTTTGTAATATCTTTCATTATTTTAGCATTTGTTTTTGCCAAGTCTAATCTTGTTTGTCCTGGTTTTTGTGCTAATCCTGCTGTAATTACTACTATATCAGCATCTTTGCATTCATCATAATCTCCTGCTTTTATGTCTATTCTTGCTGGTGCACAAGGAATTCCATGTGCTAAGTCCATTGCTTCACCTACTGCTTTTTCTTTTAATACATCTATTAATACAAGTTCATTAATTCCTCCTTGGTTTAATAATGAATATGCCATACTCATTCCTACAAACCCTGTTCCTACTAATACAACTTTTCTCTTTTCTATCATAAAAAACACTTCCTTTAATTAATTTTTTCTGCAAACTGCATTATATCACATCTTGCTTTTTTGTTAAATAGTTTTTTAATATTATTACTCTAATTTTTTAATATCATCGTTTTTAATTTAAATTATCATTTTATTTTTACATTGAAATTTCATCATCTTCTCGTTCAGATTTGTCATTCTTTTTTATTAACGCTTCTCTAGCCTTTTTTAAATCCTCATCAGAAATTATCATATTTCTTTTTTTAGCTTCTTCTCTTATTTGTGTTTCTGTATATCCCGCTTTTATCAATCTTATAAGTTTATTTTGTAAACCGTCTGTACTTTGGCTCTGTTCTATTTTTACTTTTATAAAACTCTCTAATCAGCATATTTATTGATGATTGCGAAACTAATAGCTTTTCCGCAAGTTCTTTTGGCGTAATTTTTCCATTTTCTAAATCTTCTATATATTTTTCTATTAAATCACTCTTTGACTTTTTTACTGTTTTTAATTTTTGTTCTCTTCTCAAATTATAATATTTTTTAATTTTAGAACTAATTGTTGAAATAGATGCATTTTCTTTTTCTGCTATTTCAGAAACTGTTATTCTTCTATTTTCATAGTCTTCTATATATTTTTCTATTTTTATATCCATTCTTTGATTTAGTTTAGGCTTTTCTCTTCCACATTCTATATAATATTCACATAAAATTTTATTCATTGTATTTCTGGATATTCCTTCTAGCTTGGCCATTTTTTCAATTGTAATTTTTCCCTCTTCATAATCTTTTATATATTTTTCTATGTCTATTTCTTTTTTTCTTTTAAGCACCGGTCTTCTTTTGCCATTTTTTCTATAATATTCATTCATTTTTACATTTATTGTAACTGTAGTTGTATTTTCTCTCTTGGCAATTTCTTTAACTGATAGTAATCCAGCTTCGTAATCCTTTATATATTTTTCCATATCTATTATTTTTTCTTTAGATATTTTCTTTCTACTTTTTCCAATTTCTTCGTAATACTTATTTATTCTAATATTTATAGTAACTTTGCTTGTATTTTCTTTCTTAGCTATTTCTTCAACTGATAATAATCCATTTTCGTAATCTTTTATATACTTTGCTATATCAATTTTCTTTTTGTGCGTTGTTTTAGGTAATTTTGGTCTTTCTTTACCGAATACTTTTATAATAAGCATTTATTTTAACATTTACTGTTCCTCGAGCTACTTTTTCTTTTTTAGCTATTTGAATAGTTGTTATTTTACCATTTTCATAATCTTCTATATATTGCTCTATGTTTATGTTTTTCATTTATATTACTCCTTACTATATATTAGTAATATTTTTATAAACAATTCTTATTATTTTATAATTTATTTTTTAATTCTTTATATATTTCTTCATGGATATCTTCAATAGTTCTTATTTTTCCATCTTTAACACATTCAATTGTAAACCAACCATAATCCTTTGCAACATCACAAGCTGCATTATAAGCATCTATAAGATGATTTTTATCCCTTTCATGAATATCTTTAGCTGCTTCATGTGTAAATTTGTTTTCTCTATCTTTCATTAATTCTATACTCACTTCTGGAGGCATTTTTAATAAAAATACTTCTGAAGGCACTGGCAAACCATATAAATTAAATTCGAAATCCCATATCCAGTCTAAAAGTTTTTTTCTCTCATTTTTATCTTGTATTTTTCCTGCTTGGTGTATCATGTTAGCAGTTGTATATCTATCTGCCAATATAGTTCCTCCATTATTATAATACTCTTCTAATTCTTTTTTAAATGTAGCATATCTGTCTGCAGCATAAAAAGTTGAAGCTATATATGGACTTACCTGTTTTGCATTTTCACCAAACTCTCCAGCCAAATACATTTTCACAAGAGATGATGAAGGACTATCATAATTTGGAAAGCTCACTGTTTTATAATCTATCCCTTCTTTTGTTAATCTTTCTTGTAATTTTTTAAATTGTGTTTGCTTTCCGCTTCCATCTGTTCCATCTATAACAAATAATTTTCCCATATTATTAAATAGCAGAATATATTTAATCTCTTTAAATACACTCTGCTTCTCCTTTCTTTATTACTTTCTTGCCTTAATTTAAATTCATTTTTATAACAAGTTTATTTTACTAATTTCTAACTTAAACTTTCTTATTTCTTCATTTGATTTCTTATAAATTCTATTTCTTCTTCTTTGTCTAATCTTACAAATAAAGGTTCACCTTTTTCTATTACTTTCGTACCTTCTTTTATTTCACTGTTTGAATTTAAAGTTTCCCAAGATTTATATTCTTCTGATAATCCTAGTTGTTTTAAAATTTTCTTTGATGTTTCTGGCATAATTGGACCTATTAATATTGCTATTTTTCTTAAATTTTCTGCTAAATGATTCATTACAGATTTTAGCATTTCTTTTCCTTCTTCTGATTTTGCAAGTACCCATGGTGACGTTTCATCTATATACTTATTAGTTCTTGCAATTATTGCCCAAATTTCTGAAATTGCGTTACTTATATGATATGTATCCATACTATTTTCTACTTTTTCAATTTGAAGTTTCGTATATTCTTCTAAAACATCATCAAACTCAGTTCTTTCTTTAATATCTGTTGGTATTTTTCCATCAAAATATTTATTCATCATTCCAATTGTTCTATTTAACAAATTTCCCAAATCATTTGCCAAATCAGAATTAAATCTTTCGACAAAATCTTCTGGAGTAAACATAGAATCTTGTGCAAAACTCATTAATCTTAACAAATAATACTTTGTTGCATCTAAACCATATCTTTCAATTAATGTTTCTGGGTATATTACATTTCCTACAGACTTTGACATTTTTCCGTCTTTCATTACAATCCAACTATGTGCATATATTTTTTTAGGAAGTTCTAACCCTAATGCATGTAAGAAAATTGGCCAATAAATCCCATGAAATCTTATTATTTCTTTTCCTACTATATGTAAATCTGCTGGCCAATACTTTTTGAATAAAGAATCATCATCTGACATATAGCCTAAAGCTGTAATGTAGTTTGTTAGAGCATCTAACCATACATATAGCACATGTTTTGGATCATTTGGCATTGGAATCCCCCAATCAAATGTTGTACGGCTTATACATAAATCTTCAAGTCCTGGATTTATAAAATTATTAAATATTTCATTTTTTCTTGATTCTGGCTCTATAAAATGTGGATTTTCTTTGTAAAATCCTTTTAACCAACCTTCATATTTTTTCATGTTAAAGAAATATGATTCTTCTTGCATTTTTGTTACTTCTCTACCACAATCTGGACATTTTCCATCTACTAATTGAGTTTCTGTGAAATAGTTTTCACAAGGCATACAGTACCAACCTTCATATGTTCCTTTGTAAATGTCACCATTTTCAAGGAATTTTTCTACTATTTTTTGTACTGCTTTAACATGTCGTTCATCTGTTGTTCTTATAAAATCATTATATCCAATATCCATTAATTTCCATAGCTTTTTAGCATCAGCTGCCATTTCGTCTACATGCTCTTGAGGTGTTAATCCTCTTTTTTCTGCCACAGTTTGAACTTTTTGGCCATGTTCATCAAGACCTGTTAGCATATATGTATCAAAGCCTCTAGCCTTTTTATATCTTCTTATGCAATCTGTTAATGTTGTTGCATATGCTGTTCCTATATGAAACTTACCACTTGGATAATAAATTGGTGTTGTTATATAAAATTTTTTGCTATTATTCATAAATAAAGCCCATCTCCTCTTTACAATTAAAATTCCCTATAATTATATAATCATAGGCAATTTAAGTCAAGAAATATTTACATTGGGGACGGGGCAAAAAGATAAATTATTTTATAAAAAATAGCAAATAGCAAAATCATTTTTATACTAATTTTGCTATTTTTTATTTTATTTTGCTATTACTTTTTTAATCCTTTATTATTTTCGATATTTTCCACAAAGATATATTAAACCTATTTCCTATGTCTTTTTTTGTTACATTAACATTATATATAAGTATTTTTATCAATTCTTTCAGCAGTTTTTTATCACTAATAATATCATCAATTATTATATTGTGCTTGTCCAAAAATACTCTTATATATTCTTCCATAATTTCTTTTTTATCAATTTTGTCATCTATAAAGCCACAAAAATCATCCATAGCTTCTATTTTTGAAAAATAATTTTTAGCGCCATACATTTCGCGTAAAATTTTATTTTTTCCCACTCCAATTTCATTTTTATAATCGTTGTACGATGAAAATTTATATTCCTTACACTCATTAACCATATGAGCTTTCACGGGATTTTCATGAATGTATTTTATACATTGCCATAAATACTTTTCATCTAATATCGGTTCACTTTTAAATCTATCTCTAAAAACATAACCAACACGACTTTCCATCCAATTAAAGTAACTTGCATATTTTGTATTTATCTTATGCATAAATCTTGATAATTCTGTAATTTTATCTGCATACATTAGCATATGCACATGATTTGACATAATACAATAAGCAATAATTTCTACATTATAAATTTTTTCACTTTCCTTCATCAAATTTAGATATCTTGCGCAATAGCTTTTATTATGAAATATATCTTCTCTGTTAATTCCTTGTGACATGACATGAAAAAAAGATGCATTTAAGTTTTTTCTTGCTATTCGAGACATATCAATTCACCAATCCTTATTTTTAATTTGCCCCTCTAGCGTACTTAATGTACATCTTCTTTAAAACTTTTATTTAACTTTTTTATAAAAGTTTATTTGATTTTTTGTTTGTTTTTATGTTAACTTTATTTTTTTGCTCCGTCCCCTATGATAATTTTTTTTCTATTAGCTTTGCTAATTTTTCAGCTTTTGCTTTAATATATTCTTGGTTTTCGCCCTCAATCATTACTCTTACTAATGGTTCAGTTCCAGATGTTCTTATTAAAACTCTTCCATTTCCAGAAAACTCTTCTTCTAATTTTTTTATTTCTTCTTTTATTTCTTCGTCTTTGTCAAAATCATATTTTTTATCTGATGATACTTTTGCATTTACTAGAACTTGTGGATATAATTTTATTATATTGCATAATTCTGATGCTTTTTTATTTTCTTCTAATAAAGTTTTTATAAACATTATTGATGTTAGAATTCCATCTCCTGTTGGATTATAATCTAATAAAATAACATGGCCAGATTGTTCTCCTCCTAAATTGTATCCATTTTTCATCATTTCTTCTAAAACATACCTATCTCCAACTTTGGTTTGCACTAATTTTAAACCATTATTTTCTGTATATTTATTTAACCCTAGATTACTCATTACAGTTGCTACAACAGTATCTTTCTTCAATTCACCTTTTTTCTTTAAATAATTAGAAATTACTGCTAATATTTTATCTCCATCTATTTCATTTCCATTTTCGTCTACTAATAAACATCTGTCGCCATCACCATCATATGCAACACCTAATGAACATTTATTTTCTACAACGAATTTTTTTAATCCTTCTAAGTGTGTTGAACCACAGTTATCGTTAATATTTATTCCATCTGGATTATTATTTATTATATGATGTTTTATTCCTAATTTTTCAAATACTTTTTCTGCAACAACAGATGTAGCACCATTGGCTGTATCCACTGCTATAACAAAATTTTCTTTATCTAAGTTTTCTAATTCTTCTTCAAAATTTTTTCTAAAGAAATATACGTACTCTTCTAATAAATCTGTTCTTATTTCTGATACACCAATTTTATCATTAACAGCTGTTAATTCATCTATTTTTCCTGAATCCATTACTTCTTCTATTTCTTCTTCTAGTTCATCAGGAATTTTCATTCCTTTATTGCTAAAGTATTTTACTCCATTAAATTCATAAGTATTATGTGATGCAGATATTACAACACTGGCATCTGCTTTAAATCTTCTTGTTAAATATGCAACTGCAGGTGTTGGCATTACACCTAGAATTTTTACATTTGCACCATAACTTAAAAAGCCAGCTACCATCGCACTTTCAATTAAAGAACCAGAAATTCTTGTATCTCTGCCTATTAAAATTGTAGGTGCATGGTCTGTATGCTTAGATAACACATACGCACCAGCTTTTGCTACTTTATAAACCAATTCTGGTGAAAGCTCTGTATTTGCTATTCTCCTAATTCCATCTGTTCCAAAATATTTTCTCATTTTTAGATTCCTCCTCTTGTTTCTAAGTATATGTATATTTTATATAAAGTTTACTTTTAAAATAGAAATAATAAAACATATTATATAAAAAAGAATTTTTTTCTTTCTTCTATTCTAGTTGGTACTTCTATTTGAAATTCTTCATCCTGTATTATACAGTTCGGATTTATTTTAGTCAATCTTTTTATAGCCTGTTTACTAGTATATTTGCTAAGCTCTTTTAAGATATCTTGAATATTCTCATAAATAAATCCTTTTTTATGTGTATCTGAGGCTAAAATATGAACCATATTATGCTTAAGCAATTTACCAAGTGTCTCTTTTGCTTCTTTACCATATCTTCCAACAATACTTCCATAATTGCTTTGAATAAACACTCCTGCACGTATAAACTCCATTACTTGATTTGGATCCTCTTGAACATATGAATATCTTTCTGGATGTGCCAAAACTGGTATATATCCTTTTTCTTTTAATTTAACTACTATTTCCATTACATTAAACAATTTATTGTTTAATGGTAATTCAAATAATACATATTTACTATTAGCTAATGTAGCTGGTACATTAGCTAATAGTAATTCACACAAATCATCACAAATATAAATTTCATTTCCATGATGTATATTTATTAAAATATTATTTTTAAACACTTCTTGTTTTAAATTTTTTATTTTTTCTTTAGTATTTTCTATACTATTATCATAATACCCTTTTATATAATGAGGTGTTAATATAATATCTGTAAAACCTGCTTCTTCTGCTAATCGTAAAGCTTCTAAAGATTGCTCTATACTTTCAGATCCATCATCAACTTCATTTAATAAATGGCAATGTATATCTATCATTTATTTGTCACTCCAAACTTTTTACTTTTTCTCTTCTGATAAATATTTAGTTAATTGTTTTAGAACTGCATTAATATCTATATCTTCTTCGTTACTTTTTTCTGCTTCTTTTTTCTTTGTTATTTTTTCTGATTTTTGCTTTTCTAATTTATTTTCTGCCTTTGCTACTATATCTAAATTCTTTTTAACTTTAGGTATTTCTTTTTCTTGTATTGATTCTGTATGTTTTAAAATATTTGAAAACCAATTTTTCTTTTTATTTAATACCATAGAACTCTCATAATAATATTTGTTTTCATATTTTTTATGTGCTATTGGCATTTTATTTACTATTACACCAGCTATTTTTCCATCAACGTTTTCTATATTTCTTTTTACTTGTTTTAAATCATCTATTTTAGTTATTTTATGAGAAGCAACTATTAAAGTAGAACCTACAAATCTAGATAAGATTATTGCATCTGTTACAATTGTACTCGGTGTACCGTCAAATATTACTATATCAGCACTTTTTTCTAGTGCCTTTATTAAATCAGACATTTTTTTGCTTGTCAATAGTTCTGATGGATTTGGAGGTACTATTCCTGCTGTAATTATATACAAGTTTTCTATTAATGTTGGCTTAATATAATCTGCTAAATCCACTTTAGTATCACTTGCAGTAATCAAGTAATTTGATAACCCATTTTCATTAGATACTTCGAACAATTCATGTTGTCTCCCTTTTCTCATATCAGCATCTACTAAAACAACTCTTTTTCCAGCTTGTGCAAATGTTATTGCTAAATTAGCAGATACCCAGCTTTTTCCCTCTCCAGGAACTGTACTTGTTACCAATAATGATTTTAGTTTATTATTAACATTCATAAATTGAATATTAGTTCTTAATGTTCTGAAAACTTCTGATACAGAAGCTTTAGGAGATGTAAATGTTATTAATTCATTTCTCATTTTATATAATACCTCCCTTCATTTTTTTTGTATCATCTTTTAATAGTGGAATAGATGCTAGAGCAACAACACCTAATTCTTTTTCTATATCTTCTGCAGATTTTACTGTAGTATCTAATAAGTTAGATATTAAAACATATCCAACAGACACTATAAGTCCAATAGCTATAAAAATTGCAATATCCTTAATATGATTTATATTGTATGGAGTATTGGCTCTTTCTGCTTCATCTACTATATATACATTATTTATATTGTATATTTCTCCAACTTTTTTTGTAAAAACCTTTGCAATTTCATTTGCTATATCACTTGCTCTATCTGGATAGTAATTTGTTACTGTTATTTGTATAAGCTCTGTATCCTTCACAGCACTTACTGTGATATTATCTTTTAAATTTTCTTCACTTTCATTTATATTTAAATTTTTAATCACTTCACGTAGTACATTTTTACTTTTAACTAACTCACTATATGTAGAAACTAATTTTTGATTTAAGGTTATATCTGTTTGAGTTATTGTACTTGTATCTGTTTCATTTTCTTTGGTACTTTCTGACCTTGCAAGTACTAAAGATGTATATGATTTATATTTAGGTGTAACAAATAAAAATGTATATACTGTTCCTATAATTAAAAATATAAGCACTATGCTTATAACATGTAATCTTTTGCTCCAAAAAATATTAACTAACTGTTTCAAATCTAGTTCTTCCATTTTTCCCTCCATTATTACAAATATGATATATTATACATAATATACTAGCCTTTTACAAGTTTTTTGTAATATTTTTGTAATGTTTTTGTAATATTTTTGTATTTTTTTTACCAAAAAAGAAAATATATGAATTAACACTCTTTCAATCATATATTTTCTTTTTAATAATTTTTATTAATCTTTAGTATTTTGGTGTGAATATTCTAAAATAATATGGTGTTATATTATTTAAAATATCACTTGCATAAATAATATCTCCATCTTTTTTAGTTAATTTAATATTTGGAAATGTTTTTAACATCTTCTCATCTGAAAAATATTTGTATGTAAAATCACTTATTTTTTCATTTTTGTATAATTCATCACATTTCCATATAACTTTATCTAAACCTGCAATTTCTAAATTATAATTATTAACTAATCTCGTAAAAAACATTTTTAAAGCAAAACTTGTAACTAAAAAATCTAAAAGCATAATAATAATTCCTATTATTACAGATATTTTTAGCACTTTAGGTGAAATTTTGTCTAAGAATTTATCTACCAAAGGATTTAAATGACTCATTAGATATATTGCTAGCACTCCCCAAAAGAATGAAAATGCAATACATACTCTACCATTTATATTAAATGCCATAGAAGAATAATCCCACCATTTTATATTAAAAATAATTTCGCCTATAAGACTAATTACATATTCTACTATTGACCCAATTACAAAACCTCCAAAAAATAAAGTATAGTTATTTTTATTAAAACGTTGTAATCCTAATATCATAATAACCGCTCCAAGGCCATATATTGCACAAAAAGGTCCATACAAAAAGCTTTGTCTACTCTCTATTACTCCTTTTGTAACTAGTCCAAATAAAGTTTCTACAATATATCCTAGCACACTATATATAATAAAATACGCCATAATCTTAGTTAATGTAAATCCAAATATTTTAAATTGTTTTTTATCATGTTTTTTTTCATTTTCTATGTTTTCCATAAAAATCTCCTCCTCATTTGTATGAAAATATAATAATCTATTTGTCGAAATTAGTCAATATATAAAAAACAGGCATTTAGACTTCCCACCTAAATCCCTGTTTTTTATAATTTTTATCTAACTTTTTCTAGATATTTTAATAATTTTTAATCAAAATATTTTTACCAGCTTTTCTTAAAATTAATTTTCAGTTGCTCCCAAAATCAAGACAAGAAATATTTAAACAATTTTTAATGATGCTCGCTTCTCTTTCTTTTTTTCCTTTTTATATCATCTTCATTCATGTAATAATAATTCCCTTTTGAGCTTTTTTCATCTTGTACTTTATTTATTACAATTCCAGCAATGTTTCCTCCAACATCTTCTATTTGAGTTTTTATTTTTTCTATATCTTCTATTTGAGTTTTTTCATGCTCTGTAACAATAAAGCTTGTATCTACTAATCTAGATAAAACAATAGCGTCTGTTACTAGATTACTTGGTGTAGCATCAAAAATAACTATATCGCAATTTTTCTTTAGTATTTCTACTGCTTTTATTATTTTATTTGATAATAATAGCTCCGAAGAATCATATGTTATACTTCCACATGTTAATACACATAAATTATCAAGTTCTGTTGGTTGTATACATTTTTGTAACTCTTCTTCTAAATTTTCTGAACTACTACTTAAAAAGTCAGAAAGACCTGGTACTTGATTTAATCTGAACTTTTTATGTTGTATACCTTTTCTCATATCGGCATCTACTAATATTGTTCTATAACCACCACGAGCAAAAGTAATTGCTAAATTTGTAGCCACCCAACTTTTTCCAGCCCCTGGCAGAGCACTAGTAATTAAAACACTCTTTAATCCTTCAGATCCATTCATAAATTGTAAATTTGTTCTTAAAGATTTAAATCCTTCTGCACATTGTGATTTTGGATCTAAATCTATTAAACCTTGCTTAATATTTGGATTTCTAGCAAATGTAGCCAAAGTTTTTATATTTAAAGCTTTTTCTATATCTTTGTCGTTTTTAACAGTACTATCAAATAAGTTTAGTATTAAAATTACTCCTATAGATAGAGCAAATCCTACTACTGCAAATACACCTGCATATTTAACTGGATTAATATTACTTGGTGCAGATGGTGCTACTGCTTTATCTACAACACGAATATTTTCCATATTATAAATTTCTTTAATTTGTTCAGAAAATACCTCTGCAATGCTATTTGCAATAATTGGAGCTTCATCTTTATTTGAATCTTGTACTGAAATTTTTATAATTTCAGTATTTTTTACAGACTCTATTGTTACATTTTTTCTTAATTGTGCTGTAGTTTTGTCTAATTGAACTCTTCTTATAACTTCATTTAGAACAGAATCACTCTTTACAAGTTCACTATATGTATAAACTAACTTTTGATTTAATGTAACATCATTTGTTGTTGTTCCACTATTTTCTGCTTTTACTAATATTAAAGTAGTAGCAGATTTGTATTGTGGTGTTGTAACAAAAGCATTATAAACATATCCAATAAATAAAAAAGCCATAGTTGTTAAAAGTATAATAGCTTTTCTTTTCCAAAATAATTTTAAAAGGTCTCTTAAATCGATTTCTTCCATTATTTCTTTACCTCTTTCTTCTTTTATTTTTTATTTTAATGCCATTATATACTAATATACTATACATTTTCAATATATTAATACATTTTTAATATTCTTGTAATATATATGTTATTTTTATATCTTAATTCGACTTTTTTCGCCTCTATATTTTGTATATTATCTTATGCTTTTTAATACCCAATCATATTCTTCTAATTTAAAGATAGTTCCACAATATTCACATTTACCATTTATCGCAATATCCATATTGGCACCACATCCAGGACATTTTCTTGCAGTTCCTAAATTTTTTGCATTTTTTCTTTTAGAAAAAATCATTCTCATATATTGCTCTTTTCTTACTTGATCGTCACCAGATACCATTTGTCTAGTAGTTCCATCTAATTGATAATCTAAATATTTTGTTAATAAACTTATTTCTATTTCAAAATCGTCTTCGTTTTCTGTAATCTTAACAATATTAGTATCAGAAACATTCAACTCTCCATAAATTTGAATTAAATTTCTTTCATTTAAATTTTGTACTTTTCTAGCAAATTCTTCATATACCTCTTCTGATAAAAAATGTTTTACTCTTTCTAAGTTTTTTTTCATAACAGCTGTATACAACTGTATAAAAATATTATCTGCTTTTGCTTTAAAAGTTGATTCTGAAAAAGTACTATCTTCCATTACAATTTTTTGTATTAATTCATCCATATTTTTTCTCCTTTTATTAATTAAAGGACGGAAGAAAGCCATGTTAATCTAATTCTTCCATCCTTTACAATATTTTTATTTTAATTTTATCAAATTAAAATTTAATAAATTATAAATTTTCTTGTCTTAATGAAACCTTTTTAGACATTACCCATTCTGTATTTTCTGCAACAATCTTAGAATTACAATATTCACATATTCCTGTTGAATTCATATTAATTGGTGCTCCACAGTTAGGACATTTATCTAATTTTGCTTTTTCCAATTTTTCAATGAATGTCATTTCATAAACCATTCTTATCTTTCTGTTACTATTTCCTCTAACTACTTGTTTTGTATCTTTATTAATAATGTAATCATAGAATTCTATAACATATCTTGTAGTTACTTGCATCATATTATTTTGAAGACTAGCATTTGTAATTGCCGAATTTAATAATCTGAAGTCTTTCATTATGTTTTGTTCACCTTTCATTTCCATGCTAGTTAGTTGTGATTCATACATATTAAACATTTCATCTGTCATTACATCTCTTACTTTATCTAATTCAAAGTTCATCCAAGCATTTTCAATATTTAAGTAGATATTATATCCAGTTGAAAGGAATTTGTTTACATCGAAATCCGGAATATGTTTCTTTATTTCTTCTATAGCTTGAGGATTATTAACAACCGGTATAGCATTATTTTTAGGTATTTCTTTCTTCTTGTTTGTAGTTACAATTATAATATAAATAATTATAATTATCATAAATATTACAAAACCTAATAATGAGCTTCCACTGCTAGATGAAGAACTACTATGACTACTTCCAGAGTAACTACTTCCGACTATGACTACTACTTCTAGACGATGAGCTACTATGACTAGAAGAACTGCTACCACCACTGTAGCTTGAATGATATCCAGCATCAGCATTACTTTTATCTTGTTTCATAATAATGCTTGCTGATAATACTAATGCTAAAATTAGTACAATTTTCAGCACATTTTTTAATTTACTTTTTAAATTATTTTTCATTTTTCTCCCCCTTAACTTGTATATTTTTATATTTAAAAAAAAATAATTTACATTTATTCTTTTACCCAAACAGAAACACTACCACCATTACAATAGAAAATTCCATTTCCATCATTATCTACATATACTGTTTCTTTTATATTCCCTGTACAATCTTTTAATACTGAATTTGCTAAACCTTTTCCAACATTCATACATTTAGATCCTCCAGGTCCATCTGAAAGAATTACTGCCATACCTGAATTTTCATGTTCTTCGTCGCCTTCTATTGTCCATCCTATAATGTTAAAATCATTAAAATAATCATTTTGTTTTCCATATACTTTATCTCTTCTTATTTTTATAAAAGTATCTAAGATATCTTTTTTACTTTGAATATTATCATGTGGTATTCCATAATAATCTCCAAAAAAAACACAAGGATATCCATCTTTTCTTAACAAAATTAATGCATACGCTATTGGCTTAAACCAATCTTGAACCCAAGATTGTAGAGACTGACCTAATTGTGTATCATGATTATCTACAAAAGTTACAGCTAAATCTGGATCACTATTAACTAGTGTATTATCAAAAATTGTTTTCATGTCATAATTTCCGCCACTATTTGATGCATTGAATAAATTATAATGTAATGGTACATCAAATAAACTTAAACTAGCATTTGTTTCTTTTATGTAATTCTTCAAATTTTCTAAACTTGTGCTCCAATATTCCCCTACAGCTGGTAGTGTCCTATTGGTATTGTTTCTAACATAATTAAGCCAAGATTCCATAAAACTTGCTCTCATATGTTTTACAGCATCCATTCTAAAACCATCTATATTAGTAAATTGAGCATACCATAATCCCCACTTTTTTAATTCTTCTGTTACATCTACATTATTTAAGTCAATATCTGCTCCCATTAGATAATCAAAATTTCCATTTTCTTTATCTACATCTTTATCCCAATGTTTTCCATAAAATTTATATATTGAACTTCTTTTTTGAAATTCATCCCAATCTACTCCATGGAAGTGTGTCCAATTCCATTTAAAATCTGAATATTTTCCTCTTCTTCCTGGAAATTCATATTTTGTCCATGCTTGTATTGGAAATGGTTTAGATATGTCTACATTTCTATCTGATGGTAAATCCTCTATTGCATAAACTTCTTCTGTACCATCTGCACCTAAACGATGATTTAACACTATATCTGCAAACACTTTTACTCCATTTTCTTGTAAGCTTTTTATTGCATTTAAATATTCTTCTTTTGTTCCATATTTTGTTCGAATTGCTCCTTTTTGGTCGAATTCTCCTAAATCATATAAATCATAAACTGCATAGCCCACCCCATTTATTCCATCACTTGCTTTATATGCAGGAGGTAACCATACACTTGTTATTCCTATATCACTTATATTTTTTGATTCTTCTAATATTTTCTTCCATAATCCAAAATCTGATGGTAAATACCACTCAAAATACTGCATCATGGTTTTATTTATTTTTTTCAAATTCTCATCTCCAGTAAAATTTATTCTATAAAAATTATACAATAATGATTTTTTTTGTCAATAACAAAATTCTTCCTTTTATTATTTTTTCGCACAAAAAAGGACCCTATTATAGGATCCTTCTTGGTTTAGAAAGTTCTTTACGCATTTCTTGCTGTAGCTGCGACAGACTTGAGGCATTTGCTATAAAAATTCCAATATTGGGATAAATTAACATATCCAACTCTTCCATTAGAATTAATTTGGTACCACTCTTCACCTTCGGCAGATAAAATATCAAATTCATCGCCTGGCTCAAGTACACCAATAACATTTTTATCATTATCAAGATTTTTTTCACTTCTTATATTCCATTTTTCACCTTTGAACACAAGAGTTTGACCCACCAAAAACCTTGATTTAGTCGTTTCAGCTGCTACTGTCGTCTTCTTCTCAGTTGTTGTAGTGGCCTTTTCAGTTGTAGTTGTTGCCTTTGTTGTGGTAGTCGTTTTTACAGTAGTTGTGGTCTCACATGTAGTTAACTCTTCCTGTTTTTGGACTTTAAAGTACCAATATTGAGAAAGGTTTACATATCCTATGATACCAGAACCTGTTTTAATCAAGTACCAACCATTTGATTCATCCAGCAAGATCTTGAAGTTAGAGTCCTTTGTAAGAGCTCCTATGATATTCTTATCATTCTCAAGATCTTTGGCATTTCTCACATTCCAGTGTGTTCCTGTGAATACAAGAGTCTGACCAGCAACAAACTTTGATTTGTCATTTCTAGCTGTTGTGATCTTTTTCTCGGTTGTAGCGGTTGCCTTTGTTGTAGTCGTCTTTTCAGTTGTCGCTGTCGCAATAGTGGTAGTAGTTGTTACCTGTTTTTTGGTCGCAAAATTCCAATATTTTGACAAATTAACATAACCAAACGTGTTGTTTGATTTTATGTAATACCATTCGTCATTTTCTACAGCCAAAATCTTAAACTCTGAGCCTTTTTTTAAGGCCCCTACGATATTATTATCGCTATTAAGATCTTTACTGTTTCTTATATTCCAGTGCACCCCAATAAATACCAACTCCTGACCTACACTAAAATGAGATTTAGCATTAACTTCAGTTGTTGTACTTGTGGTACTTGGATATATGCTTCCGTTCACAGGAGGCCAGATCAGATTTTTATATCCCTCATTAACTTTGGTGACATATTCCATTGTTAATTTGGCATCTGTTCTGTCAATGCTACCATTTCCGTCAACATCATAAATGTTAACATCCAGATCATTGGCGTCTCCATTCAACACTTTTTCTGCAAGAGTTCTGATATTGTATGCATCAGTAATAGTGATTTTTCCATCGCCATCAGTATCGCCTTTCAGTGTTGTCTGTGTTTTTTCCTGTTCTGCGTATGATTTGGTTGCCATTGCAGTAAAAGCTGCTGTGCTTAAAAGCGTCGAAGCCATCACTGTTACAAGCAATCTTTTGGTTCCTCTCTTCATCATGATAAGGAACCCTCCTTTCGTCTTTAGTATAAATTTGATTTACCATTTAGCAAATCTAGTGCATATTTTATCACAAATTTACATAAAATTCAATATTTTTATTTTCATTTTCTATCATATATTTAATCTACATAGATTTTTACTCTTATTATTTTTTTCGCGCAAAAAAGGACCCCATTGCAGAGTCCTTATTGCTTGAAAGTTTTGTCGTATGCGTATGATAAATTCCAGTCCTATCGAAAAGCTTTTAGTTTTCCTGATAAAAATCCCCTGAGTCAAAGATTTCGGGCTTAACAGGAAATACCCAAGTATCGATACTTACTGTAATTTGGGTGTTATCCTTGCGGAGCACCTCTAAAACATTTCCATTTTCAATAGAAACATTTCCGAGGTCAATCGGCTTCGAACCATAGTAGTGGAGCTTGGTTCCTGTAGAAATCAAATCTGCAGACATTACTCTTTTCAATGCCGGTTTTTTATAACCAACTAATTTAAAGTACTGTCTTCCAGGTCCAATTCCAATATAGCCGATACCATCATTCCAGCGGATAATGTACCACCCGTCAGTTGAAGTATTTGCTACAATCTCCACATATTGATCTTCGTAGATCTGACCAATAGTGTTGCCCCAAACAGAATCTCTGACTCTCCAGTTGTCACTGTTACAAAGCTGGACCAAGTCGCCTGCTTCATATTGTTCAGGTTCCTGAATGGTTGTTTCTGTGGTAGTGGTTGCTTTTGTAGTAGTCTGTGCAGTAGTGGTAGTCTCACGTGTAGCTGTTGTGGTTGCCTCACTTTTTACATTGAAGTACCAATAATCCGCCAGATTGACATATCCTACTGTTCCTGCTGCATTAACTACGTACCACTCGTCTCCTTCTACGGATAAAATCTTAAACTCTGTACCATGGGTGAAAGCACCAACAATGTTACTAGCATCTTTAAGATTTTTTCCGTTTCGGATATTCCAATGAGTTCCATTGAAAATGAGTGTCTCACCAACATTAAACCGAGATTTAGCCGTCGCTGTCGTTTTCTTAACTGTAGTCGTCGTCAGCTTGGTTGTGGTAGTGGTTGCTTTCGTAGTTGTCTGCATAGTGGTAGTGATCTCACGTGTAGTGGTTGTGGTTGCCTCACTTTTTACGTTGAAGTACCAATAATCCGCCAGATTGACATATCCTACTGTTCCTGCTGCATTAACTACGTACCATTCGTCTCCTTCTACGGATAAAATCTTAAATTCTGTACCATGGGTGAGAGCACCAACAATGTTACTAGCATCTTTAAGATTTTTTCCGTTTCGGATATTCCAATGAGTTCCATTGAAGACGAGACTCTCACCAACATTAAACCGAGATGTCGCATTCTTCACCGTAGTAGTGGTCAGCTTGGTTGTGGTAGTTGCCTTTGTAGTAGTCGTCGCCGGATCAACCGGGTCTATACTCCCATTAACCGGCGGCCAAACCAGATTTTTGTATCCTGCACCCTCTTTTGCAATATACATCAGAGTTATCCAGGAGTCTTCCATGTCGAATTTTCCATTTCCATCAACATCGTAAATACTCATGTCTACGGAAATGTCATACCCAGCACCAATCTTGGCATACGCCAAAAGCAGGTTATAGGCATCATTGACAGTGATTTTTCCGTCACCATCTGTATCTCCTTTCATGGAAGATGTGGTCGTTTGGGTTTCTGCGTACGTTCTGAGTGCTGTTGCCTTTGAAGAAATTGCTATCGTGCACAAAAGCACAACTGCAATCGCCATCATCAGCAACCGCTTGGCTTCCTTCTTAACCATAAAGGAAACCTCCTTTCAATATAAAAATTTTTGATTCACCTTTTGGCAAACCTAATATAAATTATACCACAAATTTACATAAAGTTCAATGCTTTGTTTTTACTTTTTTCATTCAAGTTTGTAATTCAAAAATTCACACTTCCTACGTTTTTTATTAATTATATTTTATATTTACAATTCATTATACGATTTTATCTAAAAACTAATCTTAACTCCAATTGTTTTATTCTTTTTAACACTCACTAATATTCTTCTTATTCTTCTAATTTTTCTTGCAAAGATTCCCATAACTCCATATTATTTTTTATATTTTCATTTAATACATTAATTTCATTTTGAATTTCTTGAACTTTTTCATAATTTGTATATATTTCTTCTTTTGATAATTCCTCATTTAATGTATCTATTTGTTTTTCATCTGATTCTATATCTCTTTCCAATTTTTTTACTTTGGTTAACATTTTATTTTTCTCTTTTTGCATTAAATATGTATTATTTACAGCTTTATCTTTTTTCTTTTCAATAATTACATCTTGCTCTTCATCTTTTTTGTTTGCCTCATATTCTTCATATTTTCCATCATAATATGTAACTTTATTTTTTTCAAATATTAACAAACAGTCAGAAATTTTGTTAACAAAAAATCTGTCGTGTGATACAAAAATTACTGTTCCATCATAGTTTTGTAATAAATTTTCTAAACTCTCTTTTCCTATAATATCCATATGATTTGTTGGTTCATCTAATATTAATAAATTTGGTCCTTTTTTTAATATTTTACACAATTGTAACCTAACTTTTTCCCCTCCAGATAGCATTCGTATTTCTTTAAAAACATCTTCTCCATAAAACATAAATGATGCTAGCGAATTTCTAATTTCTGTTTGAGTTAAATTTGGAAACTCTGCATAAAAGTCATCTATCACAGTTTTATTAGAATCTAATAAAGCCATTTGTTGATCAAAATACCCAATTGTTACATTATAACCAAATTCGTATTTCCCACTAATCTTTTCTATTTTACCAACTAAAGTTTTCAATAACGTAGATTTACCTATTCCATTTTCTCCAATAACAGCTAACCTCTGTTTTTTATATAAATCAAACGATATATTTTGAATTGCTTTATTATATCCAACTTCCAAATTTCTTACACTTAAAACCTGTTTGCCACTTTCTTTTTTTATATTAAAATTTGTTTTAAATGTTGTTAAATCATATTTATTTGGAGCTTCTATTTTAACCATTCTCTCAATTTGCTTTAGTTTAGACATAGCCATTTTCGCCTTTGTTGGTTTTGCTTTAAATCTAATTGCTATATCATTTAGCCTTTTTATCTCTTTTTGTTGATATTCATAATCTTTCAATTGTTTCAAATAATTTTCTTTTTTCTTATTTTCAAAAAATGTATAATTTCCTGAATACTTCGTAATTGCTCCATATTCTATTTCATAAACTTTATTTACTATCCTATCTAAAAACATTCTATCATGTGATACAATTACAACTGCACTTGGATAATTTTTTAAATATTGTTCTAGCCATTCTATAGCTTTTATATCTAAATGGTTGGTTGGCTCATCTAGTAGAAGTATGTCTGGTTTACTAAGCAATAATTTTATAAATGCAATTTTTGTTCTTTGTCCTCCTGAAAATTCTCCTATTTTTTTATATTTATCTTCCTTAGAAAAACCTAATTTGTTTATTGCTGTTTCGTATTCTTTTTTATATGTATATCCACCTAAAAATTCATATCTATCATTTGCTTTAGAAAATTCTTTTACTAGCTCTTCTGAAGAATTATCTTGCATTTTTTCTACTAAATTATTTATCTTTTTTTCTAAATCTAATATAGGCTTATAAACTTTTAAAATTTCATCTATCATTTTAACATTATCATCTTCAAATTCTATTTGCTTTAAATATCCAATTACAGGATTTCCTTCTTTGTAGATATTAAACTTTTCTTCTCCTATACCTTCTTCTAGTAATTCATTATTAACAATTGCCTTTAATAAAGTAGATTTGCCACATCCATTTCTACCTACTATCGCAACTTTTTCGCTTCCTTTTACTTCAAAATTTATTTCTTCTAAGATAGTTTCTGCTCCATAAGATACAGAGCCATTTGTTATTCTATAATTCATTTTTATCATCCTTATATTTTTATTTTGTTATACTTAATATATATTTATATTTTAGATATATCTTTTCCATTGTGTTTGCGTAAATTCTAACATATTTTACTTATTTTATCAAAAAAACTCACTATAAAAATAGCAAGTTTCTAAATTTTTATATTTCTATTTCGTCACTTTTTACATTATCTACAATTGCTGTAATCATTCCACATTTATTTGCTCCATGAATATCATTAATAATATCATCCCCTATAACTAGTACATTTTCTGGATTTAGGCCCATTTTATTACATGCATCTAGAAAATACCTTTTTAATGGTTTCTTAGCAAATCCTATATATTCAATTTCATTTTCGTTTGCAAAGCCTTTTACTTGTTGATCATATCCATTTGACAGTATTAACACCTTAAATTCTTGCTTCATAAACTCAATCCATCTTTTATTACATGTTGGAATATTCATCATATTTTTTCTCAACGTTTCATCTACATCTAAAATTAATCCACCTATTCCATATACAGATTTTAGTTTTTTTACCAATTCTAAATTAATCTCATCTACTTGATTTAATGCTAAATTTGGTTTTATAAATCTTCTTAATCTATGACTTATTGCACTATATATTTTTTGTTCTACTAATTGTAATATTTGTTTATCTGATTTCATCTTCTACGTCCTTTTTATAACTATCATTTTTCTATTTCCTCTTTAGTTAGATCAGTAACAACCTTTTTCCTCCATTTTTTTCTGGATTACAGATAAATTTTAACCAATTTTCTAATCTTTTATACTTTTCTTTTTTGGTTATTATTTACTTTTAACTTCTTTAATTCTATTATATGAATTTCTAATTTTTCTGTCAATATAATTCCTGAATATTCATCCTTGGATTTAGGTCAAGTTTTTAGACACATTTTATACCTCCAAAATCAATACTTTTTACACTTGAATTATATCATTAAACTATTGATTTGTCAGTATTTTTTAATATTTTTATACCAAAAAATCCAACTCTTATCGAGCTGGATTTTCTGGTTTTCGGGTTCCTATTATCTAATGCAAGTCTAAGACTATTTTGAACATTTCTAATATTTACACCCTCTATTTTTGCAATTTCTTCCTGAGTTTTATCTTCAAAATAATATAATTTAATTCTTCTTTTCTGTACTTCTGATAAACTATAAATTGCACTTTTTAAATCTTCAAAAGTTGATTTTCTTATAATCTCATCTTCTAATGATTCAACCTTATTTAATGCTCTATTGTTTAAATTATTATTATATATTTCAGATTGTTCAATATGTCTTTCATTTTTATTCATTTGAGATTTATCTATAAGTTCAAAAGTATCAAATGCTTCATATACTTCTTTTGAAATTTCTACTACTCTAAGTATTCCTATTCCATCTTTAAATGAAACCATATATTTACCTTGATTATTTTTTTCTATTAATTTATAAGGATTATCCTTATTTTTTCTTCTCCTAGGTCTTTCCAACCTTATTTCTCCAATCAATTAAAAATTTTTTAATTGATTGGTTTGATGGACTTCTACACCTAATATTTAATAAATTTTTGCATACAAAAAAATCAGTAGTAAAAACATAATTATTTTTACTACCGATAAACATATTAAACACAAATATTAAATTTTATAACTTTCGTTTTTTGGGAATATACCCCTAAGTATTTAATATTTACAGATATTAGAATAAATAATTTAGATTTAAATTCTGCATTTTCCATAAAGGCGAATATACCTCCCTTATGTAGAACTAATGTCATTAAGAGCTATTATTAGATAATATTTAATCATCTTTTGTACCTCTTAATTCTAATATTAAATCCTTTTTATTCTTTAAATACCTCAAACTCCTTTTTATTCACATATCAATATCACAACAGCATTTTCTAAAGACATTGTGCTACTTGGGACATATTATATACTTTATTTTTCGAAATCTCATCATTTTTTATAAATAATTTTCAAATATTTGTAATTATGTTAAACGAAAAAAAAGAAAAATGTCGAAATTTAGCATTTTTCTTCTTTTTATTTCAAATTTGGTTGGGAGAAGTGGATTTGAACCACTGCCTCTCTATATATGTAGATTTATTAAATCAAGTTCTTTTGCAAATTAATGTTTAAGTCTCCCAACATTTAGAGGCTTTACTCCCAACATTAATTATTTTCACTTTACTATCATCCACCTTTCTTAAAAACATTTCACTTATTATAGTTATTAAAACTCCATAAGTTTCAAGTTTAAAATCATAAGGAACAATACATAAGATTGCAATTAGAACTATTATGATAAATAAATTTACTATCACATTTAATTATATAGTTGACTTACTTTTTATTTTTTCACTCTTTAACTTTTTGATTTTATTTATTAACAAAATTACAAAAATTCCAACAATTCCACCTGATGTATCAATTAATGTATCACTAAAATGTCCTGTTCGTCCACTCACGAAAGTTTGATGATATTCATCACCACAGGCATATAGAAAACAAATACCAATTGCTATTATGAAAATTTTCTTACCAACTACTCCACTGTTTTTTAATGCAATTAATAGTAAAATTGAAAATACAAAATATTCAGTAACATGTGCTATTTTTCTAAACAAATAATTGTATTTATTAATAAAATCTTGCATTCTATTTTCACTAGGATGTTTATCAGTTATTTTCATTTCATTTGTTGTTTCAACAGTCTTTTCAACAATTTCACTTAATGTGTCTTTACTTTTGGTATTAGATTCATTTGAATTCATTGAAGACATTGTGAATATTAATATTGCCCAAATTATAACTAATAACCAACTAACTATTAGTTTTACATTATTATTAAGCATTATAACATTAACACCTCCTAGCATTACTAATCTCTTGCAAATAAATCTCTTGTATAGACTTTATCTTTTACATCTTTAATATTTTCATCTAATCTATTTACTATAATAACATCAGATATATTTTTAAATTCATCTAAATCTTTGATTACTCTGCTATTAAAGAAATTATCTTCATTTAGTGTTGGTTCATATACTACTACTTCTATTCCATCTGCCTTAATTCTTTTCATAATTCCTTGAATTGCACTTGCTCTAAAATTATCTGAACCTGCCTTCATAGTTAATCTATATATACCAACTATTTTAGGATTTCTTTTCAATATCATATTTGCAATATGGTCTTTTCTTGTTCTATTAGATTCTACTATTGCACTTATAATATTTTCTGGTACATCCTTATAATTTGCCTTTAATTGCTTGGAGTCTTTAGGTAAACAGTAACCCCCGAAGCCAAAACTTGGGTTATTATAATGATTTCCAATACGTGGATCTAGACATACACCATCTATAATATCCTTAGTATTTAATCCCTTAACTTCAGCATAAGTATCAAGTTCATTAAAATATGCAACACGAAGTGCTAGATATGTATTTGCGAATAATTTAACTGCTTCTGCCTCTGTTGAATTCATAAACTTAATAGTTACATCTTTTTTTAAACAATTTTCTTTTAACAATTCAGCAAATTTTTCTGCTCTAGCAGATTTTTCACCAACAATTATTCTTGAAGGATATAAATTGTCATATAATGCTTTTCCCTCTCTTAAAAATTCTGGACTAAACATTATATTATCTATTTTATATTTTTCTTTTATTGATTTAATGAATCCTACTGGTATTGTTGATTTAACTACCATAGTAGTATTGATGTTCATACTTATTACTTTTTGAATTACATCTTCTACAGACGAAGTATCAAAATAATTTTTTTCAGAATCATAATTTGTTGGTGTACTAATTATGATAAATTCTGCACCATCAAATGCTTCTTTATAATCTAATGTTGCTTTTAAATTTAATTTTTTTTCTGCAAAATATTTCTCAATATATTCATCTTTAATAGGACTTACCCTATTATTAATTTTCTCTACTTTTTCTGGTATTACATCAAGTGCAACCACTTCATTTCTTTGGCTTAGTAATGTTGCAAGAGATAAACCAACATAACCGGTTCCTGCTACTGCTATTTTCAATTTAATTCCTTCTTTCTTGTAACTTTTTTTAAAGTCTCATCTATATTTTTTAAAATAAATTCATTCTTTAAAATTATTAATATAAAGAAATATGTTATGCATGAACCTATCACTTGTATAATAATAGATAAAACATTATTCTTTATAAGAATTCCTATTCCTACGCTTACTAAAAACATTATTATTGAAGCAATAAAATATTTGTAGGATAATTTTATAACATCTTTAATTTTTATTTCTTTTCTAATTAAATAAAATTGAATTGATGTTACCAATAATTCTGAAACAACAGTTGCAATAGAAGCTCCAATTGATTTATAATATCTAATTAAAATAAAATTAAGTATGAAATTAACTAAAGCTCCTCCAACAACTGAAATTGTAAATTTCTTTTGTTGTTTTGTTGGCAATAAATATTGAGTTCCCGTAACATTGCTTAATCCTATAAATACTATTATAGGACTTATAATACACATTAATGGAGCAACCTTGTCATATCCTTCACCAAAAAATAAAGGTACAAATTTATAAGAAACACTTATTATTCCAAACATCAATGGAAAGGTTATCATTGTTATAAAATTAAATGAATTATTCATATATTCTTTTAATTTTTTAAAATCACCTTTTGCATATGTATTTGCAATTCTTGGCATCATTACAGTTCCTACAGATGTTGCTATTGTCATTAATAATTTAATTATTTTTTGAGCCTGTTCATAAAAACCAACTTCTGACTTATCTGATACCATAGCTCCTATCATTGTCTTATCTAGTACAGTATAAATTTGAATTGCAATTTGTGGTATAAATAATGCAACTGTTGGCTTAAAATGTTGCCAAACATTTAAATCCTTTGTTTTTACTTTTGTAGTATATTTAGGTATATATAACCATAATGACAAATTACCTATAAAGGTCGAAAACACATATATAAATATATATTTTTTTAAATCTCCACCTGTTTTTACAAATAAAAATATACAAATAACACTAATTATCTTAACTAATGTATTTCTTATTACAGTTTTCTTGAATTCTTCTAATCCTTGAAAATACCAACTTATATCAATCATATTAGCTAATATTTCAAATAAGAATATCAAATAATATACTTTATATTCTCCATGAGAACAAAAGGCTATATAAAATAGGAACATTGAAAATAGTAAAGTTATTGCTCTTAGAATTACTATTTCTTTAAATATTTTACTTCTTTTATACAGATCATCTTGTGCAAAAGCAATTTCTCTTTGTCCATACATCGCAACACCAAGGGAACCAAACAATATAAAATATGTAGTAATTGATAATGTATAACTATATATTCCAATATTTTCAGCACCTAGTACACGTGATAAGTAAGGAGTTGTAATCAAAGGAATAATCATTATTAATATTTGATATGATAAATTAAAAATATAATTTTTCTTAATGCTTTTTTTTTGCATATCCTCACTCCATTTATTTTATATAATTATTATTTATTATTTTGCGTAATATTGGTATTTTTTCAACAATATAACAACATAAGTAAGACACTCCAAATACAATAAAAACATTTATAACACTATATATAATATTATCATCTGTTATTTTCTTTAAAATCGATATAATAATATAATGCATTGCATATATACCTAACGTATAGCGTGAACATTTTATAATATAATTATAATTACCCTTAATGCTTTTATTTAAAATGTACATAAAAATATATACTACTGTCACTTTTATGACTAAGCTATCCTAAAAGTTTTCTGCTCGTAAATCATTCAATAAAAGTTTTCCAATTAATATTTCATAAATTATCATACATATACATAATATTATTACATTTTTCAATTTAAACTTTTTATTAAATTTAAATTCACTTATATACATTCCCATATAATAATATGTAATCCAAGTCCATAGTCGCAATATTTGTGGAATTATTTCACTTATTAATAAATTATTTTTATTTAAGATTGTAATATTAATAACATAAATAATTTCTGATATTAAAATCATAATAATCATAAAACTCTTTTTTATTTTTTTATTTTTATTACATTCTTTAATATTGGGGACAATAAATACAAAATTATTATAGCCCACATAAACCATAAAATCGACATAATTTCCTTTTGTGTAAATATTCCTATTAAAATTTTAAAGAATAAAAAACTTTTATCTTTAAAACTTAAAATTATTGTTGCTATCATCACCCATATTAGAATAAAAATAATACTATTAAGTACCTTTTTTTAAATATATTTCCAAGTAATATGTTTTAAATTCATTAAGTATCCACTAATCATAAAGAAAATTGGTATTGATACAGTTTCTAAATAATACAATGGCAATAATATATTATTTTTATATCCTATGGTATGTAGTATAATAACTCCAAAACAAGCAATAATTCTTAAAATATCAATACTAATATTTCTTTATTTATTCATTTTTTATTTTATCTCCTTTTTGAAGCATTCAAATGCAGATTTAATAACATCATCCATATCATAATATTTATATTCTGCAAGTCTTCCACCAAATACAACATTTTTCTCATTAGCAGCTAATTCTTTATATTTTTCAGCCAATTTATTATTCTTTTCATCATTGACTGTATAATATTTTTCCATACCATCTTTATAATCAGTTGGATATTCAAATGTTACAACTGATTTAGGATTAGTTGTATCAAATTCAAAATGTTTATGTTCAATTACCCTTGTATATTCAACTTCATGTCCTGTGTAATTTACTACAGCATTTCCTTGATAGTTATTAGTGTCAAATACTTTTGTAACAAATTTTAAACTTCTCCATTCAAGTTTTCCTAATAAATAATTAAAATATTCATCTATTGGTCCAGTATATATAATTTTATTTGCAATAGATTTATAATACTCAACATTATCAAAATAATTAGTATTTAATTTTACTTCAATTCCTTCTAACATTTTTTCAACTAATTTTGTATATCCACCAATTGGCACGCCTTGATATCTATCATTAAAATAATTGTTATCATAAGTTAATCTTACAGGTAACCTTTTTATAATAAATGCAGGAAGGTCTTTGCAATCTCTATTCCATTGTTTTTCAGTATAACCTTTTATTAATTTTTCATAAATTGTTCTACCTACCAAACTAATTGCCTGCTCTTCTAAATTTTGAGGTTCTTTCCCTTCCATTTCTTTCTTCTCTACATTAATATGTCTCATTGCATCTTCTGGTGTAAAAACATCATCCCAAATTTTTGCAAATGTATTCATATTAAATGGCATATTATAAATTTCATTACCAATTCTTGCAACTGGAGAATTAGTATATCTATTAAATTCAACAAATGAATTAACATATTCCCATACATCTTTATAATCGGTATGAAAAATATGTGCTCCATACTTATGTACATTTATGCCCTCAATATTTTCAGTAAAAATATTACCTGCTATATTAGGTCTTTTATCTATAACCAATACTTTTTTACCTTCTTTTTTGGCTAAATTAGCAAATGTTGCTCCGAATAAACCTGCTCCAATTATTATATAATCAAATTTCATTTTCTTCCTCCTAGTATATAGATTATTTTTTTTAATTTCATTCCTATTGGAGCTTTAATAGTTTGCACAAAAAATGAACTATTTTCTGTATTATATACATTACATTCATAAACTCTTAGTTTATTATGTATAATCCAAACATTAAATAATCTTTCAGACAAAAAGCCATAAATTCTTTTATTATAATCATCATACGAATCAATATTAGTACATTTTTCTAACTCGAAAAGCAATTTAAAAAGCCAATCACAATATTCATCTATTAATTTTTTTCGACATATAAACATATTATATAAAAAGCACTCATGACTTTTTGAAAAATTATCAAAGTCAATTAAATATTCAGGTGAAACTTTTTTAATAATCTCACGTATATTTTCATAATCGTTTATATGATGATCTCTTTTATATATTTCGTACATTGATTCTTTATAAAATCTCTTATTAGGTAAAATAGCATCATATTTTTCTAATTTTTTTATTATAAAGGCTTTATTTAATACTTTTTTGTTTTTAAAATCAAATAAATTTCTAAAAAAATATCTTCTATAGTGTGTTAATCCCACAATATCAAAGTCACTATTTTTCCAAATCCAATAAAGACCCGTTAACTCACAATAATTAGGATTTCTTTCAGATATATTATTTCCAGTGCTATCTTTTAAATATCCTAAATCTGTTTTGCCTAATGCTCCTACTTGAAGTGCATAATATTCATCATCCAATTTATAATCAAATTTTTTATGAGTACATACATAAATAGCTACATCTTTTTTATTCAACTTAATCTTCCTTTCATTTTTTGACTACATTTGTATCCATTACATTGATTTCACACTTTTTACTTTTGTTAAGTCATTTAAATATAAAATTAAAGATAAAAACAAAAATTCACATTTTTGATAATAAAAAACAACAAATACATTGATTATTAGCATTTCTATTATTAGGATAATTCCTAAACTTGATTTTTTACTCTTATTATTCTTTTTATCAATCATTAAATTAACTAAAATTTTAAAAATTGGAATATACCAAAATAGTGTTCCTATAATTCCAACTCCATTTAATAATTCTAGGTAATTATTATGGCAAAATGCATACCAACCTCCATTTCTTAAGAAAAATGGAGCAAAACTTCCTATTCCTTTGCCGAACAAAATAGAAAAAGGAGTTTGAACAAATCTTTCCCAAGCTAATGAAAGCATCAAAAATCTCGTTTGTGTTGATGTTTCATTTATTGATGATTGTTCACCATTCATAATTTCTATAAATGAAACAAATCTTTTTCCAATTATATTATATAATATTTCATTGTTCATAATTAGATAGTATACTAAAAAAAAGACAAATGGTATCAGAAATATTGCTAAGATTTTTTTAAATGTTATTTTCTTATTACTATACATTATAACTGACATAATAGTTCCTAAAAGAAATAATATTAAGCCAGATCTAGAACCACTAATCAATATCGAAAATGCTATAATAATTAATCCTAAATATCCTATTTTTTTATTAATAATTTTTTCATTAATACAATAATATAATACAGCACATCCATAGTTCAAGTATGTTGCAACAAGATTTGAGTCTCCAATAATATCGCTAACTCTATTTCCTAAGTACCAATTAGAATTAATAATAATATAAATGGACGAAATAATTGTTGCATAACAAAGTACTTTTAACATTGTTCTAAATTTATCTGTTTCATTCAAATAATTATATAAACATAGTAAAAATAACATTAAAATAGCTAATGTATTTACTTTTATAAGTGAGTCATTTTGATATTCAGAATATATACAGGATAAGAGACAGATACCAAAAAAAATAAAAAATGAAATTATTTCTTTGTTATATTTAATTTTGTTTCTTTTACTCGTTATATAAATTTCAAATACACAAAAAATTATAATTAAAGCATTTGTAATTGTATTTCTCAAACCTGCTTGATAGTTAAAAACATATACTGCAAAAATCATTATTACCAGTAAGCTTTTTTCTATTTTTTTTATGTTTAACTTCATTTTTATTCCCCTTTTTTATAAATATTTATATATTTTTTATTCATCTCTTTTACTGAATATTTTTTTGAACTTTCTATTGCATTTTTTCCAATTGTTTCACGTAATTTTTTATCATTACTTAATTTAATTATACAATCATAAAATTCAAATTCATCCTTAGGAATAAATCCATTTACACCATCAATTATCATATCTTTAATTCCACCCACGGGATATGCTACGCATGGTAATCCGGTTGCCATTGCTTCAATCAAAGTCATTGGCATTCCTTCCCATTTTGAAGGTAAGATGAAAATGTCAGATGTATTTAATATTTCATATGGTTCTGCAACCAATCCTTTAAAAAATACATTTTTCTGTAAATTCTTTTCAATAATAATTTTTTCTATTTCTTCTTTTAAATCTCCATCTCCAACTAAAATCAAAGCTAATTTTTTATTTGAGCAAATACATTTTTCAAATATTCTTATTAATTCATAATGATTTTTTTGTGGATTAAATCTTCCTATGTGAAGTATTGTATTGTTAAATTCATAATTATCTTTCTGAATACACCTATCTAAATCTATGCCATTATATATTAGTGGAATTTCACTTTCTTTAATATTATATAAATCTATAATTGATTTTTTTATTTCCTCAGATATAGCGATTGGTATAATTTTTTTTGCTTTGAACCATTTTTTTTGTAAAATTTGCAAATACCATGGTACTTCTTTACTTGCTATATTATGAACAGTATGAATAATTTTTACTTTAGTATTCTTGCTCTTTTTTACTGCAGGAATAACATATTCCAAAACATATCTATGAGTATGAATAACATCAGGTTCAAAAGTATCTATAATATTATGTATTTTTCTTATAAGTGATAAATCAATTCCTCTTTTTTTATTTAAGAAATGAATTTTAATTTTTTGTTTCTTTAATCTCTTAACAATTGGTGTATCGTTATTATATAAACATATAATTTCTACAGTATTATCTTTTTTTTGTTCTAATACTAAATTTTCGCACATTGTTTGTGCCCCTGCTAAATTTAAATCTGGAATTACTTGTAAAATTTTCATTTTTTCACCTACTTTACCAAATTAGTATTAATATCATAATATTTGTTTTTTTTCATTTTTTGGATAAATTTTATAAACATGGCATAATATTTCTTAAAAGAAGATTTTTGATATTTTTCCCATTTATCAGCTACCAATTTAAATTCATTAATATCAAACAAATCATACAAAACTCGTAACTGCATAATATGTAAGTCATGATAAGCTGGACTAGCAATTGTTCCAACTAAATCATAATTAGACCAAAATCCTCTATCATATTTATGTAAGTATTTTGACAATGTATTAATTGATTGAGTTAATATTTCCTCAACTTTTACATCTTTTGTAATTAAATAATAATCATATAGTCCAAATAGCGAAAATATCCAACCATTTAAGACAGATTGATTATAATCTGAAACATATTCTTGGAAAATAATATCTTGTTTATTAAAATAGCATGTTCCACCATTATCAGTTGGTTTAATCATTAATTCTAAAGCTTTTTTAGATTTTTCTATGTATATTTTATTTTTTGTTTGAATATATGCTCTTATTAAAACCGAAATACCTTCACTTTGACACATAGCTGACTGTGTTTTATGTATTGAATTATGCAAAACACTCATACATTTCCAATATCCGTTATCTGTAAGATTATCTGCTGCCCAATTTGCAAGATTAATAAATTGGTCTAAATATTCCTTATCATTAGTTTCAATGAATAAATCATATAAACCTAAAGCATATTGAAATATGGTTCCTGGAAAATATACAATTTCTCCTGATGTCAAAATATTATATGGTATATTTTTTTCGTCTAATAATGTTTGATTAGATAGAACCTTATTGGTTAAATCGTTATAATAGCCCAAAACCTTTATTTTAGAATAATGCTTACCTGCTCCTTGTTTAACATGAAATGAACTTTTTCCAATTAACATTCTATACCATCTAACAATTAATTTAAATTTCATATTTAATCTCATTCCTTCCTTGCCTTCGCTGACGCTACGTCTTCGGAAGGCACAAATCTTTATTAAAAATTCCTAGTTTGATTTTGTTACCATAATTTATTATAATGTTTGTAAATGTATAGATAGACTGAAGATCATGTCGGGGTGAGTGGTAAATAATTACCACTTTTTGTAATTATATCCCGCATATTTATATGTGACGTGTACCTTTTAAGCACAAATGAGTGCAGCATATCCTACTAAAAAGTAGGTGGTGTGCGTAACCTTATCTTTGTATTTAACAAAGTCCGTTAATCTAGCTGGGTACACATAGTAAATGTCTATACATCTTTATTTTTTTGTAACAGGAGGTAACAAAATGCTAAAAATTTGTTACAATACTTGTTGTGGTATTGACGTTCACAAGAAAATGTTAGTTGCTACTATTGCAACTACTAATGAACGTAAAGTTACCACTTACCAAACCAAACAATTTTCTACTTTCACTAAAGATATTAAAAAACTTAAACAATGGCTTATTGATAATAATTGCAAAGATGTCTGTATGGAATCTACAGGTAAATATTGAATTCCTATTTTTAACATTTTAGAAGATTATTGTAATGTTACTATTACTCACCCTAAATATGTTAAAGCTATTAGTGGTAAAAAAACTGACACAAAAAATTCTGTTTGGATTGCTGATATTTTCAAACCTGGTCTTGTTGAAGGTAGTTTTATGCCACATCTTGCTATTAGGCAACTTCGTGATTTGATGCGTTATCGTTTAAAATTAGTTAATTGCAAAAGTTCTGAAAAGAATAGATTTCAAAATTCCTTAACTGTTTCCAACATTATGATTTCTAATATCGTTACAGGTACCTTTGGTAAAACTTCTAAATCTATTTTAGAACTCATATTATCTAAAGAAGATAATGTTACTCTTGAAGAAATTACCCCATTACTCAGAAAAAAATTAAAATCTTCTCCACAAGAAATTTTGGATTCTATTGAAGGTATTTTAACTCATGAGCAAAACTCTAAAATGAAAGTTTGTCTTAGCCATTACGATAATATTCTTGAATGTATTAACGACATCGAACAAGCTGTTTTACCTTTAATTCAGCCTTTTCAAAATGAGATTAAACTTATTTTAATAGTACCAGGTGTAAAAGATATTTCTGCTATTACAATACTTTCTGAAATTGGAGCAGATATGTCTGTTTTCAAAGATGCTGAACATCTTTGCTCTTGGGCTGGTCTTACACCTCAATGCAATGAAAGTGATGGTAAAAAGAAATCTGTGCATGTTAGTAGAACTGGTATTTACTTGAAGCCTTTACTTATTCAGTGTGCTAACAATGCTATTCGTGATAAAAAATGTCCTTATTTTAAACTTAGATATGATGCTATCAAAAAACGTAGAGGTCACAAACGCACTATTATTGCTATTGCTAGAATGTTACTTACTTGCATTTACCAAATGTTATCTAAGAATGAACCTTTTAACAACGAAATCTATGAACAATTAACACAAAAGAATTTTAAATCAAAAGGCAAAAAACTAAATATCAATAATGCTATTAATTTTTTAGAATCTCAGGGCTACAAAGTTAGCTAATTTTTATTAATTGTTTGGTTTTTAATTTTATATATTCTTCAAAAAAACGCTTTTTTAGGGTTTTTATTTTTTATGCGAATTTATCCTTATTATTTTTCGACCTTACTCCTTTCTGTTTCCTATAATCCTAGCAGGGTTTCCTGCTATAACAGAATATTCTGGAAATGATTTTGTTACAATTGCACCTGCTCCAATAACCGTTCCTTTTTTTATAGTTACTCCTGGCAAGATTATAGCCCTTCTTCCAATCCAGATGTCATCTTCTAATATAACAGTTTTCTCTTTTCTGTATCCTTGGTTAATTATCAATTCATTTTTATCACTAAATTCGTGATTAACAGCATATAAAATAACTTCTGGTCCCATTAGAACATTTGATCCGATCTTAGCACTTCCTATTATTTCACATTTAACTCCTATAGTTGAATTATCTCCAATTTCAACATTAGGATTAAATACTGCATCAGTTTCAATGTTAACATTTTTTCCTACTTTTTTCATGATTTTTTTTCCAAAAAAATATCTTATTTTTTTAGCTACTTTACTTCGTCTTGAATATGGTAATTTCTTACCAAACAAGCAATATGCAACATAAAATATCTTATTTTTTAAACTCCACATTCTTAATTCCTCCAACTATTTAATCCAATTGACATCGTTTTTAATTATTTTAGCAGGAACACCAGCTATAAGTTTTCCATCTTCACATTTTAAGCCACATACTAAACTTCTATAGCCAATGATACAATTATCTCCTATTTGAGTTCCTTTTAAAATATCAACATTTGAACATATCCATACATGATTTCCAATATTAATATTATTTATTATTTTTTTATTAGAAGTCTCAATAATTTTATGACCATCTGAATCCCTGATATTAATATTCCATCCAAGTAATACATCTTTTCCGAATTTCACATTATAATCACACGAAATAAAGCAATTCTTATTGCTTGAGAAATTGTCATCAAATATAGTTGTTCCTGAGTTATTATATAATACAATACCTGTACCAAATTTTGCTTTTCCTAAAAATATAATTTTTCCTTTTTGTTTATGATTTACGTAAATAATACCTCTTTTTCCTCTTATAGCTTTTGAGCCACCTATTCCAAATTTAATCATAAAAGTTTTTTTATATGAGCAATCAATTGTAATAGCATTTTTATATATTCCTTTAATGCTAATACTATTATCAACATATATTGGTAATAAAATAGCAGTTTTAAAATCAAAAACTACAAAATTGAAATAAATGGTTTTTGGAATGCTTAAAAGTACTCTAAGTATCATCATTATTTTATTCATATTATTTCTCCCTTCGAGCTATCTGGTTACTAAAATCATTCAATAAATTCTCTATTAAATATTTTTCTGACAATTCTTTGGATTTTCTCTTATATTGTTCAATGCAATGTTCATTAATCATTTCTTTAGTTTTCATATACATATCTTCATAATTCATGTATTCAAATATTTTTCCATTTTTATTATTAATAATATATTCTTTTGCATATTTCCAATTAGATGCAATTACTGCGAGCCCTGAAATATAGCAATCTATTAAAGCCCCTGGCAAACATTCACCAGAATATTCTGTAGGAAATAAAAAAATATCATATTTTGATAAAATTTCATATTCAATTTTATTGTTAGGTTTTATTTCTCCGTGATATTGTATATTTTCATTAAAATATTTTTTTATTTTGTTATAATATTCTTCCTTGCATTGTCCATAAATATCAAAAGAACAATTTAATCCTTCATTATTTAATCTATTTACCAATCTAATTGCTTCTTCTATACCTTTTTCTTTAATAACTCTGCCATAATATACAAATTTCGTTTTATTCGTCTTAACATAAGTATTTTTAAACTTTTTTACTTTTCTAAAATTACTTAAAACCTCGACATTATTAATTTTCATTTTTTCTAAATCATTTTTTAAAATTTCTGCTTCAACATAAATTTTTTCTAGTTTTTTGTATGTATCTATATTCCAATTTTTTTCATTAATATTTTTGGATAAAGACCCTCCAATCACAAAATAATAAATTTTCTTTTTTGTTTTTATTTTTCTAAAAAAATTTAATACTATATTTGCACCTTTATCTGCCGAAGAAACAATAATACTATCACATTTAAAAAAATTAATAATAATTATGAAAATTAATTTTATAATATGTTTCTTCCAATTATCGGTATCAACTGAATATACTTTAATTTCATCTATTTCGTTCAAATAATCTCTTAAAAGCCTACATTTTATTGTTTCTCCATCAAGTCGATTTCTATTATCGGCAGTTGTAGCAATATATAAGATCTTTTTCATAACACACCTACTTCTTTTTTATATAAATTCTTTTTCTCACACCATTAAAAGCATATCCAATAAAACAATAACACGCTTTCCATAATGGTAGTTTTTCTATTTTTCTATACCAATACCAATTCATTTTTATTGCTTTAAATTTATTACTTGATAAAGAATTTGATACAACTCGATAATATGATAAATTTTCTGGAACTTCATAGCAATCAAAACCATTTTTTAATAATTGACACCAAGTTGCTGCATCTTGTCTTCTTCTAATATCTGGCATAACTAAAAGCTCTTTTCCGGTAATTTTTGTATCAACCATTACTCCAACTGTTTGTATTATTGTATTTCTTAAAAACAAATTATAATTTACCTTTTGGGGAATTTTTATAATTTTATTAAGTGATTTTCCATCTTCATCTATTTTTTCATAATCAGTACAAGAAAAACCTATTTTATTATCATTCATAAATTTTATTTGTTTTTCTAATTTTTCAGGTTTCCATAAATCATCAGCGTCCAAATAAGCAATATATCTACCTGTTGCTTCTTTTAAAGCTCTATTTCTTGCTTTTGCAGCTCCTCCATTAACATCTTGTTTAAAATATTTAATTCTTTTGTCTTTTTCTGCATACTGTTTTATTATTTCTGCAGAGTTATCTGGTGTACAATCATCAACTAATAGCATTTCCCAATTGGTATATGTTTGATTTATAACACATTCAATTGTGCATTTTAATAATTTTTCACAAGCATATACTGGTGTAATTATAGAAACTTTCTCGTTATTCATTCTTTCACTCCTCATACATAAAAAATCGATACACTATAACAATGTACCGATTATTAATCATTTATTAATAACTTCATTGTATACTCTAACTTACTAAATCTATGTTTAGAGAGATTATACTTTCTTCAGTTAAGTTCAACTCAATATGCTTATCACTCTATTCATTTTTCCTTTAGCATAAATATTATATTTTGACTTTATGTCAATTCTATAAGCATTCCCTTGTTGTATATTCACAGTTTCTTTAAAAATTATTTAAAATTTTATCACAAGATGTATTTTATTTCAATAGGTTTTCGACGATATCATACAAGTTTTTGTAGGTTGTAATTTGTAAAAGTAAATTCCAAAATCAATATAAATATATAGAAGTTACCTCTACACAAAATACAATTTGTAAGATTTACTTCAATATTGTATAATAAATCTTAGATGTTTCTAAGGTTAGACGGAGGTAATTATGAAAAACACACATTTAACTTTAGAAGATAGAAAGCTCATTCAAGAAGGACTTGAAAAAGAATTAACTAGAACTGAAATAGCAAAAATTATTAAAAAAGATATTTCTACTGTAGCAAAAGAAATTAAACTTAGAAGAAAACTAAAGCCAAGAAATCGTTTTAATAATCCTATTACTTGTATTCATTTTAAAGAATGTGGCATATGTCACGGAGAATGTTCTGAATATGAAGAAATAAAATGTTCGCGCAGAGATAGAAAAATTGGTGTATGCAATTTATGTCCTAAAATTAATACGTGTAAACTTGATAAATATTTTTACTATGCAAAAAAAGCTCATGGAGACTATTTATACACGTTAAAAGATTCTCGCGAAGGTGTTAATCTCAATACAAAAGAAATGTTTGAAATAATCGATATAATAAAACCTCTTTTAAAACAAGGACAATCTATATACCAAATATTAAAAAATCATCCTGAAATTAATTTATGTGCTAAAACTTTATATATGTATATAGAAAGTGGTATTTTTAAAGATTATGGGGTTGATGTTTTCTTACTACGTAGACAAGTAGCAATGAGAGCTAGAAAGAAAATGAAAAAACGTAAAGAACCTGTAAATTATGAAGGACGCAGATATAAAGATTATTTGGAGTTTATTAAAAATAATCCTTCGATTCCAACAACTCAAATGGATACGGTGTATAATCATCAAGATGGACCATATATTCAAACATTTATCTTTCAAAATACTAATTTAATGATAGGGTTTTTACATACAGAAAAGACGTCTTCATCAATGGCAAGTACTTTAGATTTTTTACAAGATAAATTAGAAAATGATTATTCTAAATTATTTTCTTTGCTTCTTACTGATAGAGGCTCTGAATTTGAAAAATATGATTTATTTGAGATAAATACTTCCACTGGAGAAATACGTGGAAACATATTCTATTGTGACCCTCAAACTCCAAGTCAGAAACCAAATGTAGAGAACAATCATAATTATGTTAGAGATATTATTCCTAACAAAAAGTCATTAAAAAACTTACCACAAGAAGATATTGATTTAATGTTTTCACATATTAATTCAACTCCAAGAGCTACATTAAATGGTAAGACTCCTTATGAAGCATTTGAATTTTTATATGGTAAAGAAATATTAAATAAATTAAATGTACAAAAGATTGAAAAAGATATGGTTACACTACAACCATATCTTTTAAACATTAAATAACTCTTACAGTTATAAAAAATACACACAACCTCAGAAACATCTTTAATTACATTTGTCTGTTTGCTATGCAAATTTTCTCGGTTTTGTAATTTAATATTACACTATTTTACGTAAAAAAGCAATATTTAATCAAAAAGAAACGCCTGAATTTTGACGTTTCTCTTACATTTGGAATTTACTTTTACAAGTTACCAAATTTTTGTAGGTTTGTCAAACATATGTCACACTAGCCCACCATTATTGACTTAAGAATACCTTTAACATGATTTTTGAACTCTAACCATTTATATATTCAAAATATTTTTCCTTTGGACTTAGCCATTTTAGCGGTCTCATTGGAAAATTATTATATTCTTTTATCCAATATTTTGCTCTATTTACCAAATCTTTAAAACTACAAAATACCTTGTTATAATAAAATCTTTCTTGATCTTTTCTATGACTTCTTTCTACTTTCCCATTGTGTCTTGGCGTATACGGTTTTATTAATTTGTGTTTTATCCCTAATTCTTCTGATTTATTTTCAAACATTGTTTTTTCTATCTCTTATACTCGTGTTATAACTTAATCTATTTGTAAATTCAAAGCCATTATCTGTTTGTATTTCCTCGATTTTAATTGGAAATTTCTTTACTATTATTTCTGCAAATTTACTTGATTCATATGTACTATGCTCCTTTGCAAACCATAATACCCTTAATCTTGTATATTTATCTATCGCTGTATACTGATAATATCTTTCTCCTTGTTCCTTTAATTCCTTTGTCAAACATTTCATCGGTACATATTTTACATCTACTTGCACTCTTTGTCCTGGATATGTCATTTGTTGATATGCTTTCGGTTCATATGTTTTTTTCTTGCTTGGTGTTTTTTTGTAAATTCCCATCTTTATCATTATTCTATACAAACTTGTCACACTTCTTGTATATCCAGCTCTTTTTAATTTTAACCATAATACTACTAATCCTGTATCTTTATTTTTATTCTTATAATTCTTTATTAATTTAAGCTCCTGCTTCGTATGTGCCTTTGGACTTCTATGTGGTCTTCTTGATTTATTTACTAATGATGCTAATGTTCCATCATATCTTGCTCTCCATCTATATATTGTTTTTCTATGCATTTTATATACCAATGCGGCTGCTGTTACTCCATGTTTATAAGAATATTTAATTACTGATTGCTTAAATTTGATATCTTGTGTTATACTATTCATGAGAAATACCTCCAATAAAAAGTTTTTGTGGTTAAAAACATTTTATCATATTTTTGGTATTTCTCATTTTTTATTTTTCTTACTGTGACATATCTATTGTAAACCTATAATTAATTTTTAAATCTTGTGAATTAGTCATTATACTTACCTCCAATATATTAATTTCATAGACTTTTGAGTTTGTCGTCTATATTGAAATTATATATTAGGGGGTATTTTGTTGTCAAAGTTCATTTTTCATTTATTACAGGATGCTTTCTACATAAATTTAGCCACCTTAAATTAATAAGGTGGCATGTACAAAAAAAAGACCAGTATTTCTACTAGTCTTATAAACAATTATCTTTTTATGTATTTTTTAGGTTTATATTTTACCCTTTATTATTTTGCTCTTCTTTTAAACAATACTTCTGCAATAGTTAAAAAGAAACATTTTATATCCAACCATAAACTACAATTTTGACAGTAATAATATTCAAGTTCTAATCTCTTTTCATAAGTGGTTGCACTGCGTCCGTTCGCGGCCCACCAACCGCTTATTCCTGGACGAACACTTTGATATACCATAGAATTTCCTTTATGCGCATCAAGTTCTCCTTCAACCAGTGGTCTAGGTCCTATTAATGACATATCACCTTTAAGTACATTAATAAACTGTGGTATTTCATCCAAAGATGTTTTTCTTAATATTTTTCCTATTTTTGTTACTCTAGGATCATTTTCAAACTTTTGATTTATATCCCATTCTTTTCTATATTTAGGATCTTTTAATAATTCATTTAAAACTTCGTCTGCATTATAAACCATACTTCTAAATTTATATATATATATAATTTTTCCATTTTTTCCAACTCTTTTTTGTTTGTAAAAAATAGATTTCTTATCTCCCACTGCTATATAACATATTTTTGTCACTAATGATATTGGAATTAACATAAGTATTCCAAATATAGAACACAATATATCAAATACTCTTTTTATAATAAAATATGTTATTCTTTCTATTCTAGAAAAAGTTGACTCTGTTTTTTTTAAGCTTATAGGTAGTACAACATTCTCTTGAACAGGTATTTCAATAATTTCATTTTGACTTTTTTGGTTTTCTTCCATCTCTAAAACTGTAGATTCTACTGTCATCATTTATGCCACCTCCTTTAGTTCATAGGTGGTTTTATTAAATTCTTTTAATCTTTTATCTTTTTCAAAAAAATTAATAATAGCTATTATTACTGTTATTGGTATAAGCATAATTGTACCTACTATTCCAGCTATTATATCTATAAGTCTCTTTCCTGTTTTGTTTATTATATTTAAAGCTTTTTTTTGTAATAAATCTTGTTTCTTTTCTGATTTTAGCAATATCATTTCATTTTTGTTTAATATAGATATATCTTCTTCAGCAAGATTCACTTTAAATCATCCCCTATATTTATTTTTTACATCCTTTTATTTCTATTTTTATACTCCATTTTTTATTTTCGTTCATACAACATCAAGTAGTATTATTATACTAGAATTTTACAGAAATTTCAAGTTTTTATGTCATATTTGTTAAGAATTTAGCCATTTTTAGTGTTTTATATTTATTTACTGCTTATATCTTCTATTTTTTTAAAATCTTCACTACTAATTTTGTCGAATATTGTATTTTTTACAACTGTCGCAATTATTACTCCACATATCACCCCTAATGTATCTATACATACATCTCTTACTTCAGCACTCCTTCCTGGCACAAAAAACTGATGTATTTCATCAGAAGTAGCATATAACATACCTACTATAATTGTTAAAATTATTCTTCTTTTGTTATCCATTTTATATGTATTCATATAATTCATAACAGCAATTCCTAACATCATATATATAGTAAAATGTGCAAGTTTTCTTATTGGCTTTACCATTTTTTCTCCCAGTCGTTTTTTTTCTAATTCATTTAATTTCTTACTTTTTGGATTAATTTTTATTACAGCATTTACTACTTTTCCACTAGTATCTTCAGATTTAGTTGAATTTTCTGAAGAAAAACGAAATATTGTTATAAAAATTATAAGTATTAATATTAGTAATAGCATTCTATTTATATTTATCTTTCTTTTTTGTATCATAGTATTTTAATTCTCCTTATTTTATTTCTTATAAAATTATATACTAGTTGTTTTCTTCATACAACTTTTAAAAGTATTTTTCTTTACTTTTTTTTAATTTGTTATATAATGTATAAAAAATCTATTTAGAAAGAAGTTGATAATTTTGTCTAAACATTCTGAAGTAAAAGAAAAAAAGAAAGTGGGATTAGTTCCTAAAATTTTGTTAATTATATTTATTGCCATTATAATTTTTGTTTTAGTGGCTGGAGTTTCTGGTTATTTTTGGGCTAAGCACAAATGGGACAAAATGGATTATGTCGATTTGTCTAGTAGCGACATAGAAGTTAATCCAGGTGTAAATGAATCTTTGAAAGGCTATCGTAATATAGTTTTACTTGGACTTGACGCTAGAGAAGATAACTTTGGAACAGGAAACCGTAGCGACTGTATTATGATTATTAGTTTAAATCAAGAAACAAAAAATGTAAAAATTGCCTCTGTTTATAGAGATACTTACTTAAATATTGATGGTCATGGACTTGATAAAGTTACTCATGCATATTCTTATGGAGGACCAAAACTTGCACTTAGCACTTTAAATAAAAACTTAGATTTAAATATTACAGAATTCGTTGCAGTAAATTTTGATACTGTACACACTGTTGTAGATAGTGTTGGTGGTGTTGATATTAATATAGAACAATCTGAATTAAAATATATAAACAATTATATTACTGCTGCTGATAAGCAATTTGGTACATCTACACAAAAAGTCACAACTACAGGAAAGCAAACTTTAAACGGTGTACAAGCTTTGGCTTATTCTAGAATTCGTTATACAGAAGGTGGAGATTATAAAAGAACCGAACGTATGAGAGATGTTTTAATTGCTGTATTTGAAAAAGCGAAAACAATGAGTGTATCAGATCTTAATTCTTTATCAGATACTATTCTCCCTCATGTTTCTACTAATATTAATATTAATGAGGCAATTGGTATGCTTCCACAATTAACAAATATTAATGTTAATGAAAGTATTGGTTGGCCTTATGAAGTAAAAGGTATTACTTTAGATAGATGGTATGGTGTTCCTGTTACTTTGGAAGAAAATGTTTCAAAATTACATAAAGATTTATTTAATGAAACAGATTATAATCCTAGCGATACAGTTAAAAATATTAGTACAAGCATTATTAATAAAACAGGATATAGATAAAATTTAAATAAAATGTGCACATAAATTTTTTAAAGATTTATGTGCATTTATTTTATTTTTCAATATTTATAAAAAACGACTCTCGTTTCAATCACCTTGTGGTAATCTCTACGAGAGCCATTTTCGGCAAAATCAAATCAACTAATCAAACTCTGGAGATAATATAACGATCTATACCATCGCTTATATAGTACTCCAGCTTTTTTTCCATCTCTTCTTCAGAACACTCAAAACAGTCTAAAACAATAACAGATATTTGTTTGTTGCTTTTCTGTGTTGCAACAGAAAGTACAAGATACTTTGCATACTTTACTTTGCAAAAATTTCTTGTAATTTTCTTTTCTACCCAGTAAATGATGTCAAATGGTCTCGGGTTAAATGCCCCTTGTTCCAAAATGAAATCAAGTGAAGTCGGATCAATAAATAGTCCACTCACTTTGGAAGGACTATACTTAATCCCCAATTTACTGCTAGTTGAAAAAACCAAATCTTTCTGCTTTGCTGCTGTTTTTGTGAGTTTCGAAAGGTGATTAACGGAGTCTTTGATTTCTTTTGCCATTGCCGCTTCTTCCACAGATCTTTCTTTCATCACTTTTAGCGTGTAGTCTAATTGTGCTTCTGAAAGGCCTTGTGTTTTTGCCAGTTCCGCCATTGAAATTATTCTGCCTCTATATTTGAGCCAAAACTCTTCCAACTTTTGGATATCAGCTTTAATTTGCTGATTCGTTCTTCGTCTTTTAGCCATGTGTAATTCCTCCTCCTGGCTGGTCAAACGAACTTCTTACGTACAATGTTACATAGTGTAACTTATTATATTATATAGCATTACACGTATTATGTCAATTTCTTTCTATGTTATTATTTTTTAGCTATTATTTCTCTAAACTTTCTTTTTCTAATTTTATAATTAGTAACCACACATTAAATTTCAATTTTCTACATTAATCTTTTCTAAAACTTTTCTATATAATAAATTTAGATAAATCTCTATTATATAAAAACAGCTCCCGTTTCAATCACCTTACGGTAATTTACACGAGAGCCATTTTTAGCTAAACCATCAAAATCAAATTTTCAGGCTTTACTTTCTCAAAAACGCCGTCCCAGCTTCTTTTGCAGTTCAGATACAGAGTTTACGACATATTGGTCCATTTGCAATACTTCAAGCTTCATCAGGTCTTCTTGGTACAAAAAATCTAACACAAGATACTGTTTAACTTCAAGTTTTACATCGAACTTCTGTCGGCTTTTCTCTTCGACAACATAAATGATGTCTCTTCTGTTTGGGGTAAAAAGACCTTGAACAATTACCAAATCCAAAAGCACAGGTTTCAAAAAAAGTCCTGTTAATTTTGGCTGTCCGTAGACCATCCCAAGAGTTGTTTGGTTTGGAAAGGAAATCGTTTGTGTCTTACCTCTTCGCAAATTGCTTTCCAGGCGCTTTACTGAGTCTTTCAGTTCTTCGCCCTGCTGTGCAGACTGATTTTTCATTACTTTCAGTGTGTACAACAACTGATTTTTTGAAATTTTCAGCAGATCTGCCAATTCTTGCATCGTGCAAATTCTATCTTTGCCCAAGATGCTGTATTTGATGATTTTCCGGATATCCATTTCGATCTCCAGATGAGTTCGTCTTTTAGCCATTGTAATACCTCCTTTTGGCTTTAACGAATTCGGATTACGTACATGTTACATAATCTAATGTAACTTCTTATATTATACACCTTTTTACATATTATGTCAATTTTACTTTTCCTTATATCTCCCCAAAAAATAATAAAAAAGAGCAAAATTTAAATTTACTCTTTCTTAATATATTCTTTACTTCATCACCCTTATTACATTCTTTCTGGCATTTGTATACCAAGTAAATTTGCTCCTGTTTCTAAAACTACATTTACCATATAAGTTAAATATATTCTTGCATCTTTTATTTCAGTATTTTCTATCATTATTTGATTTTCTGTATAAAAAACACTATATGCCTTAGCTAAATCTATTAGAAATCTTGCAATAATATATGGTTCATTTTTACTTATTGAAAGTTTAACTATTTCATTAAAACTATATATTAGTTTTAATACTTCCATAGAACTTTTATCTAATAAATTATCTATTTTTACATCTTCAATTTTTGGTATATATCCTGCTTTATTTAGTACACTTTTTGTTCTTACATAAATATATTGAATATAAGGACCTGTTTCTCCGTTAAAGTTTAACATTGTATCCCAATCAAAAATTTCATCTTTAATTCTACTATTTGATAAATCATTAAATATTACTGCACCTATCCCAACTTTTTTAGCAATTTCTTTTTTATTTTCTAATTCCGGATTTTTTTCTTCTATTATTTTTTCTACTCTTGAAACCGCTTCATTTAATAAATCTTCTAACTTTATAATATTTCCTTCTCTAGTTGACATTTTACCTTCTTTTAGTCTAACCATTCCAAAAGGTACATGTACTAAATTTTCTTTATACTTTTCATCCATGTCTAGTAATTTTGCTACTTCAAATATTTGTTCAAAGTGTAATATTTGTTCATATGAAGTTACATATATTGCTTTGCAGAAATCATATGTTCTTGCTCTATATAATATTGCTGCTAAATCACGTGTTTCATATGTTGTTGATTTGTTTGATTTTATTATTATGCATGGTGGCATATTTTTTTCTTCTAAATCTACTACTTTAGCTCCTTGTGATTCTATTAGTTTTCCAGACTTTTCTAGCATTTCTACTATTTCTGGCATCTTGTCTGTATAAAAAGATTCTCCACATACAGATTCAAATTTTGTTCCTAATATATCATATATTCTTTGGAATTCATTTAAACTTAACTCTCTAAATTTTTCCCATAACTCTACACAAGTTTTGTCTCCATCTTCTAACTTTTTAAAGTTATTTCTGCATTCTTCTAATACACTCTCATCCTTTTTACATTCTTCATTAATTCTTACATATAACTTTGTTAATTCATCAATTGGATTTTTATCTATGTTATATTCTTTTCCCCATCTTTTATAGCCTTCTATTAGTTTACCAAATTGAGTTCCCCAATCACCTAAATGATTAATTCCTATAGAATTATAGCCTAAAAATTTATATATATTATATAGAGATTGTCCTATTACAGTAGACCTTAAATGTCCAATATGAAAAGGTTTTGCAATATTTGGAGATGAATAATCTATAACTACGTTTTTATTTTCTCCTTCATTAGATGAACCATACTTTTCTTTTTTTAAATCGAATTCTTTTATTACTTCTCTTGCTAAACTTTCTTTATTTATATAAAAGTTTATGTATCCTCCTACTATTTCTACTTTTTCTATTAAATTTTTATCTATATCCATATTGTTTTTTAACTCTTCTGCTATTATTGCTGGAGCCTTTTTTAATTCTTTTGCAAGCTTAAAACAAGGAAATGCATAATCTCCCATTTCACTGTTTTTTGGCTTTTCTATGTAATTAGCTAATTCTTCTTTTGAAATATTTGTAACATCTGATATTTTTTTTGCTATCTCGCACCTATAATCTATCATTTTCATATCCTCTTTCTTAACAAAATTATTTTTCACTCATTAATTTTATGTAACTATTATATAGATTAAGCTTATAAAAGTCAACTAAACTTTTATTTTAACCAACTCTATTACACAAATTTTTTATGTTTTAAATTTTTGTTTTAAGAATTTTCTTATATGAAAACATATTTTTAACTCTTATTTATAGTTATATTTTTTCTATTTTAATCACTTTTGTATGTTTTAATATTATTTTATAGATTTTTATACATATTATTCATTTTTTTGGAAAAACTAATCTTAAAATTTAAATGGAGTAAATTTGTATATATGAATAGATTTATTAATGATTTTAAAACATTTTTTTTGAATACCTTTGCTTATCATCCTAAAACAAATTACAATTTTACGCTTTCTGAATTTCCTAATACTAATAATTCACCAGAAGATGATTTAAAAAAACCTATTTCTAATGTGTTAGAAAATAATTTAAATTTTATGAAAGTAAAATTTAATTCTATGATTAGTAGTGACGTTATTATTAGAGAATTTACTTTAAATGCTAGAAACAAACAATTTGCAGCTTTCTTATTTTATATAGATGGAATGGTTGATCAAAAATTAGTAAACGACTTTATTTTAAATCCCTTAATGCTAAAAAACACTGCTAATAGTTTTGATGGTGAACAGGAAAAAGTAGTTTCAGAAATAACCAATAATAATATTAGAATAAGAAAAGTAAAAAAATTTAACATTATAAACTATATAGATGAATGTTTACTTCCTCAGAATAGTGTAGAAAAAGATAAAGATTTTGACAGTATAATTTCTGGAATAAATTCTGGCAACTGTGCTCTTTTTGTAGATTCAATTAATATTGCTTTTGATATTGATGTAAAAGGTTTTAAGCAAAGAAGTGTCGATAGTCCTAATAATGAAATTGTTATAAAAGGTCCTCAGGAAGGCTTTGTTGAAAATTTAAGGACTAATACATCTTTAATTAGACGTATTGTAAATAATGAAAATCTTGTTATTGAAAACATTGAAGTTGGTAAAATAAGTAAAACAAAATGTGCTGTTTGCTATATGAAAAACATAACCAATAACAATTTAGTTTCAGAAGTAAAATTCAGATTAAACAATTTGGATATAGATTCTTTGCTTTCTACTGGAGAATTAGAGCAGTTAATAACTGAAGATAGTAAATGTGGAATTCCAGTTCTTTTGTCTACTGAACGTCCAGATAGAGCAACTAAGCATTTATTTGATGGTAAAGTAATCATTATAGTAAATGGTAACCCATATGTTTTGATAGCACCTGCTGTATTTATGGATTTTATAGCTTCACCTGAAGATACTAATCTTAATCCATTTTTTGCAAATTTTTTAAAATTTATCAGAGGAATTGCTATATTTTTAACCCTACTTCTTCCAGGAATATGGGTTGGTGTAACTAATTTTCATCAAGAACTTATACCTACAGAGCTTTTATTTTCTATTATGGCTTCAAGAGCAAATGTTCCTTTTCCTGTGATATTTGAAGTTGTTTTAATGGAAATATCTTTTGAGCTTATCAGAGAGGCGGGATTAAGAGTTCCTTCTCCAATTGGACCTACTATTCGGCATTGTTGGTGCTTTAGTTCTTGGTCAAGCTGCTGTAAGTGCCAGCATAGTTAGCCCTATTTTAATAATTATTATTGCAATCACAGGTATTGCATCATTTGCTATTCCAGATTTTTCGTTTGGATTTCATTTAAGAATTTCAAGATTTTTATTTATTATACTTGCATATATGTCTGGTTTTTTAGGTATATCTTTAGGAATACTATTCTATATTTCACTATTATGCAGTATAAAATCTTTTGGAGTACCTTATATGGTTCCATATGCGCCTCTTACAACAAAAACAAGTACTAAATATTTAGTTCCTCCTACTTGGAGACGTGAACAAAGACCTGATTATTTAAATACTAAAAAAGGACTATCTCAAAATCATATTAGTATGAAGTGGAGATATTGGAATAGGCAAAATTAAAAAATGCTTTTTAGCTAGAAAGGAAAAATATTTATGAATAATGCAAAAGTAAGTTCTATTGCTGCTATATTTTTAATTGTAACTCTTATGGTAAATCATATAATTTTAAATATTCCAAGAATTGTATTTAGTACCACCCGGTTCTTCTGCTCCTTTAAATACTATATATATAAGTATTTTAGCCATTTTACTTACATTATTTGTATGTAGTTTATTTAAAAAATTTCCTGGAGCTGATATTTTAGATGTGTCTAATTTTTTATTTGGAAAGTGGTTTAAATTTATAATTGGATTTTTATTTATTATATATATTTTACTTACTAGCAGTATTCTTCTTAGAGATTTTTGTGAATGTTTAAAAATAATATATTTTAAAAGAACTAATATTTATTTTATTGTTGCTCTTTTTGTACTACTTGCTGCTTTTAGTAATATGTCTGGTGAAAAGTCTATTATACGTAGTAATATATTAATTCTTCCACTTATTTTAGCTGGTATCATATTCATTTTTTTAGCTAACATCAAGAATTTTGTACCTCAAAGAATGTTTCCTCTTCTTGGGGACGGGGCAAATGAAACATTTATTATTGGAACAAGCAATATTTATTCTTACAGCTGTCTTTTTCTTATTTTATTTATGCCTCCTTTCTTAAAAGACACTAGTAAATTTAAAAAGATTGCTGTTACTTCTATAGTTATTTCTGCCATATACCTAATACTTTGCGTATTTTCATTAACCTTCATATTTTCTTTTATTACTCAAGAAAATGGAATAATGCCAATTTACTTAGCAAGCAGATATATAGAATTCGGAACATTTTTCCAAAGAATTGATGCAATATTTTTACTTCTTTGGATTTCGGAAGTCGGTTTATATTTAAATATTATTGTTATGATTGTTTTAAGAATATTAAAAAAGATAACTTGTATAGAAAGTAGTTCTAGCTTAGTATACCCAGTTTGTTTATTAATCTTTTGTTTTAGTCTGTTTCCAAGAAATTTAGCAGATATTAATACTTTTGACAAAACTTTTTATAAAAACTCTACTTTATACTTTGTTATTCTTACAAGTGTGCTTATTTTAATTTTAGCTAATATAAAAAACAAACTAAAAAATAAAAATAAGGAGGAAATTTTAGGTTGAAAAACATACTTCTTGTTATTTTAAAAATAGCTATTATCTTAGTAATCATTATAGTTTTTACCATTGGATTTAATCACGAACAAGACATTGATGATTTTGCATATGCTGTTGCTATTGGTATCGATTCTGGAGATTCTAATAATTTAAAAGTACATTTTCAATTCACAAGACCTAGTAGCTCAGGTGGTGAAGGCAGTGGTGGTTCTGGAGCTGCTCAAACATATATATACACTGTAGATGCTTCTTCTGTTAGTTCTGCTATTAACTTAGTAAATAATTATATTAGTAAGCAAATTAATTTATCACATTGCAAAGTTTTAGTTATTTCTGAAGAATTAGCTTACAATAAAGGAATTGAAAAAGAAGTATATACTTTAATTAATGATGTACAATTAAGACCAGATACTGGTTTAATTATTAGTAAATGTGATTCAAAATATTTTATAGAAAACTCAAAACCTACTTTTGAAACTTTAGTATCTAAATACTATGAAATTGTTCCTGCAACTACAGAAATTACAGGTTATACTGCTTATATAAAGATTTCAGATTTTTTTAATCAATTAAAAAGTAATTTTAGTGAACCTTGTGCAATTCTTCGGTGGTGTAAGTTCTAATAAGTCAAATAATGACGATTTGAATTCTTTATCTAATTCTGAAAAAAATGCAAATGTAAAAGCTGGAACTTCAACACTTTCTTCCAAAACAACTGCTGAAACAATTGGACTTGCTGTTTTTAAAGGTGATAAATTAGTAGGCGAACTATCTCGGTGTTGAAACTGCTTGTTATTTATTGTTAACAAATAAATTGGAAAATTTTACAATATCTATTGTAAATCCTATAGACAATGGTACAACTGTAGATTTATATATTTATAAAAAAAGAAATACTAAAAAGAAAGTATATTTTATAAACGACTCGCCTTATATTGATGTTGATGTTTCTATAAAAGCTCGAATTGTGTCTACAAATAAAAATTCTGAAGAACTTACAAATGAAAATATAGAAAAACTTGAACAATCAGTTAATAGTTATTTAGAAAAACAAATTTCAAATTTTCTATACAAAACATCTTTAGATTATAATTCTGATATATGTTCACTTGGAAAATATGGTGTATCGCAATTTAAAACAAACTCTAATTGGGAAAGTTATAATTGGTTAGAAAATTATAAAAATTCTATATTTAATGTTAATGTAAATTGTACAGTAATATCTAGCTTACTTTTTACAGAAGTTTAATTTTTATAGATAGGAAGGATAAAAAATGATTATAATTGTATTGTTTTTTTCTATATTTGTATTTTTTAAAACAGTTTCATATGGTTTATATGAAATAAAAAATAATCAAAACATTTTTGGTGGAATTTTTGTAATAGTTCTTGCAACAATAATTTTATTCTTACCTACTTATATGGTATATATTAGATAATCACACTTGAATCATAATTACTTAGCACCAAAACACATTTGACATTTTTTATTATTAGCAAGAGTAACAGCTCTTATAATAAGTATCTCTTTAGTATTAAGTAATAAAAAGATTGTTTTTTCTAACTCTTAACAAAAGTACAAAAAAATCTACAAAGAAAAATCAAATTTCTTTGTAGATTTTTTATAATTTATTTTAAACATATTCCTCTATCAGCTATTTTTTTATTAGCCACAAAATATTCTTGCCCCATATACGTAATTATATTGGCTTTTCCATAATCTATATTTCCATTTTCTTTTACACATTCATCGTCTACATTTACAGCTATAATTTCTCCGATAAACATATCATGTGATCCTAAATGTTTTATTTCTTTTACTTTACATTCTAAATTAATTGGACATTGTTTTATTAATGGTGCTTTTACTATTTGAGCTTTTTCTTTATCTAATTTAGCTTCTTTAAATTTGTCTACATCTCTACCAGATTTTGTACCACAGAAGTCAGCTGCTACAACTAATTTTTCATCTGGTATATTTATTACAAATTCACCTTTTTCTTTTATTATAGAATATGAATGTCTTGTTGGTCTTATTGAAACATATACAAGTGGTGGTTCTGAATTGATTATTCCTGTCCAAGCTATAGTAGTAATATTTGAATTTTCTTCATCTCCACATGATACCATCGCTACTGGTACTGGAGCTAATGCTGTTTGTGGTTTCAGACTTTTTTTCATAAAATTACCTTCTTTCTATTATTTTGAACTCTTCTAAATGATATTCTTCTTGATTCTTTATTCGCTTCTATTACTTTTATCGTCATGGCATCTCCAACTTTTATTATTTCATTTGAATGCTCACCTATTAAATGTTTATGCTCTTCATCATAAATAAAGTACTCATCACCTAAATTTTCAAATCTGATTAAACCTTCTACTGTATTTTCCAACTCTACAAAAACTCCAAATGAAGTAACATTCGAAACAATTCCATCATAAATATTTCCAATTTTATCTTGCATGTATTCTGCCTTTTTAATATCTATACTATCACGTTCTACCTTTTGTGCTACTCTTTCTCTTTCTGAAGAACTATCTGCATAATCTATAGAATCTATATGGTATTTTTCCTTTATTCTATCTGAAATATTATAATTGTTTTCTAAATATTTTGATATTACTCTGTGTATAAATAAATCTGGATATCTCCTTATTGGTGACGTAAAGTGACAATAGTATTTGCTTGCAATACCAAAATGTCCTTTATTTTCGCTTTCATATCTTGCTACTTTTAAAGTTCTTAGTATCAAATTAGATACTACTCTTTCTTCTGGTTTTCCTTTTATACTTTCTAAAACCTGTGCAAATGCTTTAGGATGTATATTGTCTTTGCTGCCTTTTATTTTGTAACCAAAGTTATATAAAAATTTGTTAAGTTCTTCTATTTTTTCTATATCTGGTGCCTCATGAACACGATAAATAAAAGGTGCTTCTAACCAATAAAACTTTTCTGCAACAGTTTCGTTTGTAATTAACATAAATTGCTCTATTATGCTATTCGAAATTGTAAGCTCATATTTTTTTACATCGATCGCAATACCATCTTCATTTAATATAATTTTACTTTCTGGAATATCTAAATCTAAACTTCCATCTCTTTTTCTTTTTTCTAATAAAATTTTAGCAAGTTCTTTCATTCTAACAAAATGTGGAATAAATTCTTTGTACTTTTCTATAACTATATTTTCTATATTTTTTTCATTTTCAGTATCTACTTTATTTTCAATATTGCCTTCAAAGTTTGCTTTATTTTCAATGTTAGTTTCAAAATCTACTTTACTTTCATTATTTTTTTCAATTTTAATATTTTCTTTACCGTCTATTTTTTCTGCATATTCTAATAATGTTGTTACATCTTTATAATTCATTCTTCTAGTTACATTTATAACACTTTTTTTAATATCTGATGATACAACTTTACCATCTTTATTTATTTCCATAATTACTGATATTGCAAATCTATCTTCCCCTTGATTTAGGCTACATATTCCATTAGATAATTCTCTTGGAAGCATTGGAATTACTCTATCCATCATATATATACTTGTCCCTCTTAATATTGCTTCTTTATCTAATTTTGAATTTTCTTTTACATAGTAGCTTACATCTGCAATATGAACTCCTAGTTCATAATTTCCTGAAGTTAATTTTTTTACATAAACTGCATCATCTAAATCTTTAGCATCTTCTCCATCTATTGTAAAAATCTCCTCTTGTCTTAAATCTAATCTATTTTTTATATCTTCTTTTGATATTTCTGAATTAATTTTTTTAGCTTCTTCTACAGCAGGATCTGGAAATTTATATGGTAGATTATATTCCTTTATTAATGAAAGCATGTCTACACCTGCTTCATTTACATTTCCTATTACTTCTATAACTTTTCCTTCTGCATTTTTTCCTCTTTCAGGATACTTAAGTATTTTTACTAATACTTTATGATTATTTCTTGCTTTTCCAAAATTCTTTTTTGATATGAATATATCTGTTCCTAATCTTTTATCATCTGGAACAACAAATGCAAAATTTTTACTTTTTTGAAATAAACCAACAACAGTATCTTTTTCATGTTTTAATATTTTTACAATTTTTCCTTCTTTATGAATATTTTCAATATCTGTATCTGTTATTTCTACAAATACTTTGTCTCCATTTAGTGCATTTTTAGTATTATGTCCTGATATATATATTTCTTCATCAGAATCTTCTATTTTTACAAAACCATATCCTCTCTGATTTCCTCTAAAAATTCCTGTTAGAAATTTTGAACTATCTATTAATTTATATTTTGATTTTTTATTTTTCTCAATCTTATTTTCTGTTTCTAACTCATTTATTATTTTTCTAAAATCTTCATATTCATTTTTAGGTACATTAAATACTACTGCTATTTCTTTTGCTTTCATTGGTACATACTGTTCGTTTTTCATAAAATCCAAAATTTTATTTTTTCTTTCTTCCTGATTTTGTATACTTTGTGATTTTTTTTGTATTTCATTTACTATATTATCTTTATTATCTCTTTTTAATTTATTTTCTTTTACTTTATTTTCTGCTACCCTTAATTTATTTGTTTTTTCTTTTTCTGTTTTTTCTTTAATTTCCTTACCTTCTTTTATTTTTTTTTCAATTTCATTTTTTTCAGCTTTTGGCAAACTTATTTTATTTTTCTCTTTTTTCATATTCGCTCCTTATAAAATAGAGTTAGAACAAATTTTAATTTGTTCATAATGTTTGTTTTAATATTTTTACAAATAAAACCGCATGGAAACATGCGGTTTATAATAATTTTTTTACATTACAAATAATATTCCTAATACAACTGCTAATACAACAAACACTATTCCTAATATAATTGTCCATTTTTTTAATTTTCCTTCTTTAGTTCTTCCTTTATTCTTTTCGAAGAAATTGTTTGTTGTTGAACCTGTAATAGTAGCAGATGCTCCTTGTGTTTCTTTTGTTTGTATTGTTGCTAATACTATTAAAGCTATACAAACAATTAAATATAAACCTAATACTACATATTTTGCTATTTGCATTGTTACACTCTCCTTAACTTTAGAATAACTTAAAATCTTTGTCTATTTTAGCATATATATCTAAAAAAAGCAAACTTAAATATCAATATTTAAAATTTATGCTGTTTCTTCTCTATTGCTAGTTGACAATCTTTCTGTTCTAACTGTTTTTTTATCTTCTCTATTATTATTAATAATTACTTTTGGTGGTTCACCTAATTGAACTGTTTCTTTAGTCACAATACATTTTTCAATTTTTGGATTTGATGGTATTTCAAACATTATATCACGCATTATATCTTCTATAATAGAACGTAATCCTCTTGCTCCTGTTTTTCTTTCTATTGCTTTATCAACTATTAATTCTAAAGCTTCTGGTTCAAATTCTAATTCCACATTATCTAATTCCATTAACTTTTTATATTGCTTTACTAAAGCATTTTTTGGCTTTGTAACAATATCAATTAAAGCTTCTTTATCTAATTCTTTTAAAGTTGCAATAATTGGCAATCTTCCAACAAACTCTGGAATCAATCCAAATTTTAATAAATCTTGTGGTAATAATTTTTCAAAGATTGAATATTTGCTCATATCTTTATTACTATCAATTTGAGCACCAAATCCTATAGATTTTTTTCCTGTTCTATCTTTTACAATTTTTTCTAGACCTTCAAAAGCTCCTCCACATATAAATAAAATGTTTTCAGTATTAATTTGTAAGAATTCTTGATGTGGATGTTTTCTACCTCCTTGAGGTGGAACTGAAGCCACTGTACCTTCTATTATTTTTAATAGTGCTTGTTGTACTCCTTCACCACTTACATCTCTTGTTATAGATGGATTTTCTGATTTTCTTGAAATTTTATCTATTTCATCTATATAAATTATTCCTCTTTCTGCTTTTTCTATATCATAATCTGCAGCTTGAATTAATTTAAGCAAAATGTTTTCTACGTCTTCACCAACATATCCTGCTTCTGTTAATGTGGTTGCATCTGCTATTGCAAATGGAACATTTAGTATTTTTGCTAGAGTTTGTGCAAGTAAAGTTTTTCCACAACCTGTAGGTCCTAATAATAATACATTACTTTTTTGTATTTCTACGTCATCTTTTTTATCTGTTTTATTATTTATTCTTTTATAATGGTTGTATACAGCTACTGCTAATGTTTTTTTAGCCTCTTCTTGCCCTATTACATAAGAGTCTAATATTTCCTTTATTTCTTGTGGACTCAAAAGTTTGTCTTCGTCATTTATTGTATATGCAACTTCATTATTTTCATAATTATCATCTTCTAATATATTATTACAAACTTTTATACACTCATCACAAATGTATACACCTGGACCTGCAATAATTCTTTCCACAGCATTTTGCGTTTTTCCACAAAATGAACATTTAATATTTTTTTGTTGATCGTTTTTTGCCATTATAGCACTCCTTTTAATTATATTTATTTATATATTATGCTCTTTTATCCATTATGCCATCTATTAATCCATAATTTAAGGCTTCTTGTGCTGTCATATAATTATCTCTTTCTGTATCTTTTTCAATTATTTCTAATGGTTGACCTGTTCTATCACTTAATAATTTATTTAATTTTTCTCTTGTCTTAACCATATGGTCAGCATGAATTTTTATTTCTGTAGTTTGTCCAGATAATCCACCACCTGCAATTAATGGTTGATGAATTAAAATTTCTGAATTTGGTGTCGCAAATCTTCTTCCTTTTTCTCCTGAAGCTAACAATACTGCTCCCATACTAGCAGCCATTCCTATACATATTGTAGATACAGGACAACTTATATAATTCATTGTATCTACTATTCCCATTCCATCTGTTATAGATCCTCCAGGGCTATTTATATATAAATGGATTTCTTTATCTGGATCTTCTGACTCTAAAAATAATAATTGTGCTATTACTAATCCAGCTGATGCTTGGTTTACATCTTCTCCTAAAAATATAATTCTATCTTTTAATAATCTAGAGAAAATATCATATGATCTTTCTCCTTTTGCTGTTTGTTCAATTACATATGGAACTAAACTATTTTTTTCTAACATAATTTCCTCCTTATTATTCTTTCTTTTCTGAATTGTATACTATAAATTTAAATTTTTCAATACATTTATATTAATATTATTCAATTAAATTAATTTTATTTTTTATTTATTTTCTGCTTAATTCATAAAATATCATAAATGTATTAATATAAACATTTAATAACCTTTTTTTACAAATTTTATTTTTAATAAAAAGAAGTTAGTGGTTTTTTACATTTTATAAAAACTACCCCTAACTCTTTCATAATTTATACTATTAACTCTTTTATTATTTATTTAATTTTTGCGTTGTCTACTATGAATTTTATTGCTTTTTCAATCTTCATATTTTTTTCTAAATAATCTTTTAGATTTTCATTTTGCATAAGTTCTTCTTCTTTTTTACCATAATTAGTAGCCATTTCTTTTATCTTTTCACTTAATTCTTCGTCTGTAATTTCTATTTTAGCATCATCTACTATTGCTTCTAATACTAATCTAGATTTTACAGAGTTTTTAGCTTGTTCTTCATAACCTTTTCTTAAATCTTCTTCTGTTTTATTCATCATATGTAGATATTGATCTAAATTTAAACCTTGATATGATATTCTTGCTTCAAATTCTTTCATCATATTATCTATTTCTGATTCAATCATTCCTGATGGAATTTCTACTTCTACTGCATCGCAAACTTTCTTTATTGCTGCATCTTCTATTTCATATTTTGCTCTATTTTCGTTTTCTTTTTCTAGTTTTTCTTTAATACTTGCTTTTAATTCTTTAATTGTATCAAATTCACTAACGTCTTTTGCAAATTCATCATCTATTTTAGGTAATTCTTTTTTCTTTATTTCATTTACTTTTACTTTAAATGTTGCATCTTTTCCAGCTAATTCTTTAGACATATATTCTTCTGGGAATTTTACATTTATATCTCTTTCTTCTCCTATTTTCATTCCTATAATTTGATCTTCAAATCCTGGTATAAATGTTTTACTTCCAATTTCTAGTTCGTATCCTTCTGCTTTTCCTCCATTAAATGCAACTCCATCAACAAAACCTTCAAAATCTATTACTGCTATATCTTTTTCTTCAACTGGTCTATCTTCTACAGAAACTAATCTTGAATTTTTTTCTGCCATATGACCAATTTCATGATCTATATCTTCGTCTGTTACATTATACTCAATTTTTTTTAATTGTATACCTTTATATTTTCCAAGTTTTACTTCTGGTTTAGTTTGTACAACTGCTGTAAAGATTAAATCTTGACCTTTTCCTATTTGTGTAATTTCTATATCAGGTCTGCTTACAGCTTCTATTTTATTTGCTTTTAATTCTTCATCATATATTGCTGGTACTATTTCGTTGAATGTATCTTCATAAAATATTTCTGAACCATATTGTCTTTCTATTATATTCATTGGAGCTTTACCTTTTCTGAATCCAGGAACATTAAAATATTTAGCTGTTTTTGCATATACTTTTTTCATTCCTTCATCAAATTTAGCTGCTTCAATAGTAAAAGTTAATTTTAACTCATTATTTTTTTCTGTTTTTTCTACTTTAATACTCATATTATTTTTCATCCTTTCCCTGCCATTTAAATAAAACTAGCTTTTTTATTATACCACAATTTGTAAATTTTGCAATAGTTTATGTTTACATTATTTATTTTTTGCGTTTATAAAGCTTATTTTACGCACATTATTTAATTTTCTTTAAATCGAATTGTAAATAGTCTGCACTTATTAAACTAAAGTTAATTCCCTGTACTTCACCTTCTACAGCATCTTTATGTGCATTTCCATGCAAATGTCCATAATAACATTTTTTAACATTATACTGTTTTAAGGTTTTATAGAAATCTAAATTTGGATTTTCTAATAGATTTTTAGATATTAAGGGTGGATAGTGCATAAATACTATTATTTCTTTATCTGTTCCATATTCTTTTATTCCTTCTTCTATAGCTAGTTTAAGTCTTATATCTTCTCTTTTTATCATTTTTTTACTATTATCTGAATCTAGTACTGCCCATCCTCTTGTTCCTGTAAGTATTGTATTTTCATACATATATGAATTATTATATATGAAATCTATATTAGAAAAACCATTTTCCTTTAAAAATTCTCGCATTTTTTTTAGTGTTGTCCACCAATAGTCATGATTTCCTTTTAATAATAACTTTTTTCCTGGCAAACTATTTAAATATTTAAAATCTTCATATGTATCTTCTAAGTGCATTGCCCATGAAAAATCTCCCGGCAAAACCACTAAATCTTCTTCTTTTACTTTTTCTAACCAATTTTTTCTGATTTTCTCTGGATGGTCTGTCCAATTGTTTCCAAATATATTCATTGGTTTTGGCTCTTTAAAAGATAAATGTAAATCTGCTATTACATAAATAGACATATTTTATTTCCTTTCACTTTTATATTAATAGTAATTATTACTTTTTATTCTTTTATTTTTATACTCGCTAATTATTTTTCCTTATTTCTCACTGTCATTATACTTTTTTATTTGTTTTCCTTTTAGTCAAACACTTTTATTTTTTATTACTTTATTATTTAATTTATTTTGTTGCTGCTCACTACTTTTTATGCTATTCTCCAATTTTTAAATTTGGAATTGCATTTAATTCTAAGTTGGAAATTTTCCCATTAATATAATTATAGTATCCTGCCGAAGCTATCATTGCTGCGTTATCTGTACACAAAATTGGTTTTGGATAATATATTTGCATTTGGTTTGTTTTTTCTAATTCTATAAATTTTTCTCTTATATAGCTATTGGCTGATACTCCTCCTGCTAGAGCAATTTTATTAATATTTAATTTTTTAGCTGCTTTTAATGTATTTTCTATTAATATTTCTGTTACAGTTGCTTCAAAACTTGCACATAAATCTGCTTTATTTATATCTGGATTTTTATGGTGCATATTTATTATTGCTGTTTTTATTCCACTAAAACTAAAGTCTAAATTATCAAAATGTGTTTTAGGAATTTTTATATTATTTTCTCCTTCTTTTGCTAATTTATCAACCTTTGGTCCTCCTGGATATCCAAGGCCAATTACTCTTGCTACTTTATCAAAGGCTTCTCCTATTGCATCATCTCTAGTTTTGCCTAATATCTCAAATTCTTTATAATTTTTTATATGTACTAGATGCGTATGTCCTCCAGATATAACCAAACACAAAAATGGTGGTTTCAGATCTGGATGAGTAATATAATTTGCTGCAATGTGCCCTTCTATATGGTTTGTACCAACTAATGGCTTATTTATGGCATAACTTAAAGCTTTTGCATATGAAACTCCAACTAGTAAAGCTCCAACTAAACCAGGTCCATATGTACATGCAACTACATCTACATCATCAAATGTAATTTTCGCTTCTTCAAGGGCCTCTTTTACAACTCTTGAAATGACTTCAACATGACTTCTAGATGCTATTTCTGGCACTACGCCTCCAAACTTCTCATGAATTTTTATTTGAGAATTTATTACATTTGAAAGAACTTCTCTACCATTTTTTACAATGGCACAAGAAGTTTCGTCACAGCTTGATTCAATTCCTAATACTAACATTTCTTTTTCTTCCATACTTTTCCTCTTTTTTTATTTTTTACTTTCTATGAATTTATTTTTTAATATTAATAATTTTTATTTGATTATTATATTATTACTAAATTAATTCCAAGCAAATTTGATACAATTAACATTATTCCTTTAGCTATAATTTGTGTTATTGGCATAGTTATACTACTTGCTAAACCTGATATCCACATTACTATAAATACATAGTAAAATATACGTTGATTTTTATCAAACCATTGTCTAGCATTTGCTGGCAAAAAATGTCTCAATACTTTTGAACCATCTAATGGAGGTACTGGTATTAAATTAAATACTCCTAGTCCAATGTTCATAAATATCACTTGAATTAAAAAGATTATAATTAGTTCAGCATATGAACTAGCTATATTATTTAATAAATTAAATTTGTATACTATACCTAGTAAAAAAGAAAATACTAAAGCTAATATAAAATTCATAAGTGGCCCTGCAAAAGCAACAATTGCTTCGCCTTTGGACATGCTAACATTCCTATTAAATCTTGTCGGATTTATCTGTACTGGTTTTCCCCATCCAAATCTTGTAAATAATAGCATAAAAAAACCAATAGGATCTATATGTTTTAGAGGATTTAATGTTACTCTTCCTTGATTTCTTGGTGTCTCATCTCCTAATTTGTCTGCTGCAAAAGCATGTGCAAATTCATGAAATGTCATTGCAATAATAACAGCTGGAAGAGCTAATATTAATCCTATTAATTTAGATGGTTGATACATGTAGCTTACTGAAGCTAATATAAGTGCAATTGTAATAAATATATATATATATCTTTTATCAATTTCCAATATTAAAATTCCTTACTTTAAATAAATTTAGATTTTTAAGGATTTACCTATAAACCTCATAATTTTATTATAATATTTTTAACATTTACTATTTACCATTTTTATACTTTTATTTTTTATTTATCTTACTTTGTTATATAAGCTTTTGTTCTCTTAACAATTATTCTGCTAAGAGAACAAATTTATTAACTAAATTTAGTGTTCTGCAAGTGGCTTCATTGTAGGGAATAGTAATACATCTCTTATTGATGCAGCATCTGTTAATAACATTATAAGTCTATCTACTCCTATTCCTAATCCTCCTGTTGGTGGCATTCCATATTCTAAAGCTTGAATAAAGTCTTCGTCCATCATTCCTGCTTCTTCATCCCCTGCATTTCTTGCCTCTACTTGTTTTTTAAATCTTTCATATTGATCTATTGGATCATTTAGTTCTGAGAATGCATTTCCATATTCTCTTCCACCAATAAATATTTCAAATCTTTCTGTTAATCTTGGATCTTTTGGACTTCTTTTAGCAAGTGGTGATATTTCTACTGGATAGTCATATATAAATGTTGGTTGAATTAATGTTTTCTCTACATATTCGTCAAAGAATAAACTAATTACATCTCCTCTAGTTTCTTTAGTTGCATCTGGAATTTCTAATCCTCTTTCTTTAGCTAATTTAACTGCCTCTTCGTCTGAATTAATTTGATTAAAGTCTACTCCACAAGCTTCTTTAATACTATCTATCATAGTAATTCTTTTCCATCCTGGTGTTAAATCTATATCTTGTCCTTGATATGTTATTTTTGTTGTTCCAAGAACTTTCATAGCACATTTTGTGAATATTTCTTCTGTTATATCCATCATATCGTTGTAGTCTTGATATGCTGCATATAATTCTATTGATGTAAACTCTGGATTATGTCTAACATCCATTCCTTCGTTTCTAAATATTCTTCCCATTTCATATACTTTGTCATAACCACCAACAATTAGTCTTTTTAAATTCAACTCTGTTGCTATTCTTAAATACATTGTTAAATCTAATGCATTATGATGTGTAATAAATGGTTTTGCAGTAGCTCCTCCAGATATAGTATTTAGTATTGGTGTATCTACTTCTAAGTAACCTTTTTCATCTAATATTCTTCTAATTTCTGTTATTATTTTTCCTCTTGTCTCAAAAGTTTTCTTTACTTCAGGATTCATAATTAAGTCTACATATCTTTGTCTGTATCTTAAATCTGGATCTTTTAGTCCATGGAATTTTTCTGGTAGTGGTCTTAAAGATTTTGAAAGCAATGTTACTTCTTTAGCATGAACAGATATCTCCTCTGTTCTTGTTTTAAATACAAAACCTGTTATTCCTATAATATCTCCTATATCAAATGTTTTAAAAGCTTTGTAACTTTCTTCTCCTAAATCATTTATACTTACATAACTTTGTATTTTTTCATCACTATCTTGTATAGTACAAAAAGATGCTTTTCCCATTATTCTTTTAGCTATAATTCTACCTGCTACAGTAACATCTTTTTCTGCAAATTTATCATAATTAGCCTTTATTTCTCCTGCTGTATTTGTTCTATTAAATTTTGTTATTTCATAAGGATTTTTTCCTTCTTCTTTTAAGTTTTCTAATTTATCTCTTCTTACTTTCATTAGTTGGTTTAAATCTAATTCTTGCTCTTGATTATTTTCCATAAAAAAACCTCTTTCCTGCATATTTTGTTTGGATGATTATATAACAGTTTATGGGATTTGTAAAGGCTTTTCTATACTGCTTTTCTCATCTCTTTAGCATGATTTATAGCGGTTTGTGTAATATCTCCACTTGATATTCTGGCAATTTCATTTATCACTTCATCTTCTGATAACAATTTAACACTAGTAACTGTATTTTCTCCTTGTACATTTTTGCTAATATAGTAATTATAGTCACCTTTTGCGGCAATATTAGCTTGATGTGTTATACATAATACTTGGTGTTTTTTGGCTATTATTTTCATTTTTTCTGCTACTGATTTTGCAGCTTTTCCACTAATTCCTGTATCTATTTCATCAAATATCATTACTGGCACTTTATCTGTATCTGCTAATACTGTTTTTATTGCAAGCATTATTCTTGATACTTCTCCTCCTGATGCTATTTTTATTAATGCTTTTTCTTCATCTCCAATATTAGTACGTATCATAAATTCTATGTCATCTATACCATTTTCTAAAAAGTCATTATTTTTTTTCATTAATACATTAAATTTTGCATTTTTCATTTCTAAATCATGTAATTGTTCATTTATTTTTTCAGTTAATTCTATAGATTTATCTTTTCTAATTTTTGTCATCTCTTCTGCTAATATTTGCATTTTTTCTTCTATGGATTTTAATTTTTCTCTTAACTTTTCATTTATTTCTTCTGCATTTTCTATATTTTCTATTTCTCGCTGAACATCTTTTTTATACTCTAATATTTCCTTTATACTATTTCCATATTTTCTTTTTAATGAAAATATTAAATCTAACCTTTCTTCTATTTCATTTCTTTGTGATTCATCAAATATATTTTCATCTCTAAGATGTGAAATTTCTCTTGTTATTTCTTGAACATCATAATAAACATTTTTCAATTCAGATAATTTTTCTTTATATTCTGAATTAAAGTCTTCTATTTTTTCTAATGACCTAATAGCTACATTTAGTGCATCTATTACATTATTGTTTAAACTATTGTCTGCCTCTATTAAATTTTTGCTGATTTTTTCACTATTTAATATGATTTTTCTTTGAGAATCCAATTTTTCTTCTTCGCCATCTTTTAATTCTGCTTCGTCTATTTCTCTAAATTGGTATTGTAACAAATCTAACTTTCTTTGTTTTTCTTTCTCATCTCCATAATTTTCTTTTAAAGACTTCTTCACTTCATTAAATTCTAAATATAAATTCTTATATTCTTTTTTTATTTTTAATATTTTTTCACCTATAAAGTGATCTAAATAATTAATATGTTCTTGTTTGCTCATTATCTTTTGTGTATCATTTTGCCCATGAATATCTATTATTTCTCTCATGAATTGTTTTAATTCGTTAACTGTTACTAACCTTCCATTTATTTTGCATGAATTTTTTCCATTAGTATATATTTCCCTTGAAACTGTAATATTACCATCTATTGCTTTTTCGTGTTGTGGTAAATATAAATTTAATTCTATAAAAGAATGATTTTCTCCTCTTCGTATCATCTCTTTTGAAAACCTCTCCCCTGATATAATTCCGAAGAGAATCTATTATTAAAGTTTTTCCTGCACCAGTCTCTCCTGTAAGCACATTAAAACCATTATTCAAATCTATCGTTAAATCATCAATAATACCTATATTTTTTATATGTAAAGTAGAAATCATATTTTGCGAACCTCCGTTTTATAGAACTTATGTTTTGTATTTTAGTCCCTATTTTTTATTTTGTCAATACTTTTTACAAGTATTTATAATATATATTTTATAAACGCCAAGTAGATAAATATAAAAATAGAGTATCAAGTTTTTCTTTTAATCCTTGATACTCTATCATTTTAATATTTGGTGACCCGTACGGGAATCGAACCCATGATTCAGCCTTGAGAGGGCTGCGTCTTAACCGCTTGACCAACGGGCCATGAATGTGTTACTTAATATTTATAACACATTTTCTATAATTTCGTCAATATTTTATATGCACATATTTAAAATTTCTTTTAATCTTTCATCTTTTTTTGTTAGATATAAATACCCAATCAGTGCTTCAAAAGCTGTAGAATACATATATTCTTCTACGTTTGCGTTTTTAGGTAAGTGATGATTTTCTGCATTTCTTCCTCTTCTTACTATATCTTTTTCTTCTTCTGTTAAATTTGGCTCAATTTTTTTTAATATTTCTGCTTGTGCTTTAGCTTTTACATATTTTATAGCTTCAATATGTAATTTATGTGGTTTTAACTTTGTTTTATTTATTAAATGAGTTCGTATAAATAATTCATATACACTATCTCCTACATATGCCCAAGTAAGTGGCGATAATAAATTAACATCTACTTCTTTTTTTTCTCTTTCTATTAATTCTATCAATTTTTCCTCCTATATATTAGCTTTTTCTAAAGTTATTTTTCCTAATTTTCCGCTTCTAAATTCGTCTAATATTATTCCAGATATTTTTTCATCATCAATTCTTCCTCCTGAAAGAATTGCTCCTCTTTTTTTAGCAATAATTTGCATTATAGTATATATTTTGTCATTTTCTTCTATATCTTTTTCCATTATACTATCTATTTCTTGCTTATCTAATTTATATCTTTCTATAATATTTTCTTCATAATTCTCTATTAAATATTTAAGAAGTTCATAAGCTATTTCTACTTTTTCTAGTATATCATCTTTTATTGTTCCTGTAAAAGCTAAGTTATGTGCTATCTCATTTGATTCAAATTTAGGCCAAAGTACACCTGGAGTATCCATTAGTTCTATTCCTTCTGCTAATCTTATCCATTGCTTTTGCCTTGTAACTCCTGGTTTATTTCCAACTTTTGCTGTAGATTTTTTAGTTATTCTATTAATAAAAGATGATTTACCTACATTAGGTATACCAAGTATTAAAACTCTAACAGATTTGCCAATTCTTCCCTTGTTTATGTATTTGTCTTGATTTTCTTTAGATATTCTTTTTATTTCTGTTATTACATCATTTATTCCTTTTCCTGCATTTGCGTCTGTTATTACTGCTGATACTCCTTGTTTATTAAAATACTTAATCCACTTTTTTGTTTCTTTTTCATCTGCCAAGTCACTTTTATTTAGTACCATTATCTTTCTTTTTCCTTTTGTATATTCTTTTACATCTGGATTTTGACTAGCTAGTGGTATTCTCGCATCTAATATCTCTACCACTATATCTATTAGTTTTAAATCTTCAATTATTTGTTTTTTGGTTTTTGCCATGTGACCAGGATACCAGTTGATACTTGTACTTGCACAACTTTTTTCATTACTCATTTTACTCACCTACTTTATAATTTAATTGTTTTCTCAATTCTAATAATTTTTCTTTATCTTCTTTATATTCAAATCTTGGTTTTACAAAATTTTTTGAACCTCTTTTTTCAAATGAATATCGTGGAATTAATTGAATATGAAAATGATTCATTGGTCCATCACACATTGTACAAAGATATACACTTTCAGCATTATAAACATCTTTTAAAATATTCATTATTTTTTTAGCTAATACAAATATTTCATTACATGTTTCATCATCTATTTCCATCATATCTTTATAATGTGTTTTAGTGCTTATTGCAGTATGTCCATCTGCTCTTGGATTTCCTACTAAAAAGCATTCGAATTTGTTATTTTCAAATATCATTTTATCAGTATTGTCTCCATATAAAATATGATTGTTCTTTTTGTCAAAGCAAGTAGGACATATACCAGAATCAACAATATCAGCGACTCCTACTTTCCCACTTTTTATTAAATGAACTATTTCTTCATTTTTTAATTGCTTTAAATTATCCATTTCATCTCCTATTTATTAATTATTTTCTTTTAAACTCTATTTTTATTGATCCATCTTTATTTAAGTATATCATATTTATCAAATCATAAATATACTTTCTATTCAACTTATCTATTTGGGTTGTTTGTCTATTACTTATTTCTGTAATAACTTTTTCCTCTAAAATATCTTTTCTTATTGTATATTTATTATCGCATCCTCTTTTTCTCACATAAGATGAACAAGCATAATATGTATATTCTTTACTCTTTCTAATAGTCAAGTTACTATCACATTCTGTACATTTCAAATATCCTGAAAAGAGATCATATTCATTATTTGAATTTACTTTTACTGAATGTTTAATTATATCTTGCACTCTTTCAAATTGCTCTTTGCTTATTATCTCCATATGATTACTTTTTGTAATTATTAACTCATCTTCTTTTGTTTTTACAAATTTATGATTTTTGAAACTAATTCGTTTTCGCTTTTGTTGAATTAAATCTCCAATATATACTTTATTATTTAGAATTCCAATAATCATACTGATATTCCACATCTTTCCTTCATCCGAGTTTTTAATATATTCCATTGGAGTTTTGATTTTTTTATTATTTAGAATATCTACTATTTCTTTCTTGCTTAAACCTTTTTCTATACTGTCAAATATCATTTTTAGCTGCTTCTGTGTCAATAATTATTTTATTCTTTTCGTATCTTGATTTTTTATATCCATATGGTGCATAAGAAGTTACAAATTCACCATTTATCTTTTTAGTAGTTAATGCTGTTTTAACTTTATTAGATATATCTCTTGGATAGCTCTCGTTATAAATATTAAGTAAGCCTTTTAATAAATAACTATCTTCTTCATCATTTAATCCATCTATATTATCATTAATTGAAATAAGTTTTACATCATATAATGGCAAAATCGAATCAAGTAACTCTCCAATTTCAATATAATTTCTACCTAATCTTGATAAATCCTTAACAATTACTATATCAACCTTTTTATTTGATATATCTTTTAACATTCTTTTTAGCTCAGATCTATCAAAGTTTGTCCCACTATAGCCATTATCTACATAGTAATTATATATCTTCATATCTTCTTTATCTTTAATGTAATAATCTATTAAATCTTTTTGATTTGATATGCTATTTACTTCTTTTTCTTTTTTTGAAATTCTAATATATGCAGCTATTCTTAATTTTGATATTTTAAATCACTCCTTAATTATTGACAAATTCTTGTGCACTATCTGCAATTAATTCATATGTTATGTATGCAACTGTTGCTGATATAAATCTTTTTAGATCTTTAATATCTTTATCCTCGTATTTACGAACATAATGAGTTTCATCATTGCCTATCCAAATAGATGCTTTTGCAAGATTTTTTATTTTATCACTTAAAATGTAGTTGGTTATTACCTGACTCAATGGCTCTTTTTTTATTTTCTCTTCTTGTTCTTTGTTTTTATCAATGCAATAATCTTTAATTAAAAACTCTAAAGCTTTTCTATATCCTATTCCAGCAATTTCATTAAGATTCATTTGTTCAGCAACATAAGCTTGATTAAATATCTCACAAAAATTTGAAGATAACTTTTTAATGTTTTCATCAAATTGATGTAACTCTGGGACTTTTGGATATGAGTTTACCAATTTCAACATATTATAACTAATATCATTTTTTATTTTTCTTTCATTTGTATAATTGTAATGAGTAATAAATCCCTTATTGCAAGCAGGGCATTCAAACATAAAAAAGTACATCTTACTATCACTATTAAAAAACTTACTTTTCTCTACTGGTGCAATTGAGCTATTACATATAGGACATTTATTAACTGTTTCATAACATATTCTTTCATTATTAGTTATTGATACATATTTTTCCATATACATCACTTCCTTTATATTTACTATATTAATTTTTTCGAATTTTCAACTATTCCTTTAGTTAATTCAACATTATGATATTTCTTTAAATGACCTGTATCATTCCAAATTCTATAAATGATCATTCTTTGTTCTAAAAACTTTATTTCATTTAACTCTTTATAGTACTTTTTTATATAGTTCCAAATGTTTTTATAGTCCTCTGGCTTTTGATATGGATCCATCTCAATATCCGCCCATTTCCATGGTTGTTCTTGACACATATATAATAATCTAAATTCAAAATCAATTGGTGCTTGTATAGAATCATTAAAATCAATTATTGTGAGTTTTCCATTATTATAAATAACATTATCAAAATGTAAATCATTATGAATCAATGCAAATTTATTATCAGATAAATATTCATCATATTTATCTATACTTTCTAATATCATATCGTAATCTTTAATTTTAAAATATTTTTTACATTTGATAATTCTATTTTTTATTTCGCCTTTAATTTTATTTTTCCAGTCATATTCTTTTCCATTAACTGAATGGAATTTTTTTATTATATCAATTAGTTTTTCTATTGTTTTTTCTCTATCTGCTTCATTCATTTTATACCAATAATAATAAAGTGTTTTTCCTTTTATTTTCTCTATAACTTCATATATATAATCACAATCCACTTCTGAATCATCATATTTATATAATTTGGGAATAAAACAATTATCCTTATTGGATAAATAAAAATCTTTTTCATTTTCGAAAGTATTTTCCAATTCTTTATTAGTGCATACTTTAATTACATATTTATCATTAATATTAAATAGTGTATTATTAAATCCTGAATTTATTTCTTCTACTTTAACTATATTTCCAAGTAAATCTGTATTTTTACTTGCTATACTTTTTCCTAGTTTTAATCTCTCTTCGACTAAATTTTTAGTAACTTTAAATATTTCAAAGATTATCTTATCATCTTCTTTAAAATTTGGATTAACAGATTTAAAAAAATTCAAATGAACTTGTTTCCAATAATTAAGTGATAAATCTCCTTCACCTTCTAACTTCGCAAGTTCTTCTGTCATTTCGTTATACTTTATTATTTTGTAATCTACTGTTTCTACTATACAAGCATCCTTTTCATTATCAAAATGAATAATCGACTCTTCCCCAATTACCGGAATTTTATCAAAGTTATATAAAGATGATGTAGCAGTTTTCTTTCCTTCTAACACTAATCCAATTAATTTGTCATTGTCTATTCCGAAACTCCAATTATTCATTTTATCACTCCTTTTTATTTCCATCTCCCAATAATTTTATTTTTTCTGCATTGTTAAGTATATCTAATTGATATTTCGCAATTTTACTTAAAATTTCAAATCTCTCTTCTTTGCTTTTTCCTTCTTTTATTAATTCAGCATTATGTGATTCTAAATTTGATAATACTGTTAATTCATTTATTGTAGCATAATCTCTAACATTTGAATTTTTAGCTAAATCAGGATTAAGTTCTCTCCATTTCTTAGCCGTTGTGTTAAATATGACTACATTTAAAATATCAGCTTCTTCAGCATATTTTAACCATTCTCTATTTTTATAAAAATCATTATCTGGCAATATGTAATTTTTAATTGCATCCGTATGTATTAAATAATTGTTTTTCGTTAATATTCTTTTTACATCCCACTCCCTGTTTTGATTTTCAATTTCTTTTAACCTTTCAAATTCTTTTATTAAATATAGTTTAAATACCGGACTAATTGCAGAAGCGAATTCGAAAGCTATATCTTTATGTGCATAAGTTCCTCCATACTTTCCTCGTTTTGAATATATACCAATTGCATTTGTTTTTTCACACCATTCAGTAACACTTAATGTAAATGTATGAAGCCCTGCACTTTTTCTAAACCCGTCGAATTCGACGGAATTAAAATTTGGATTATAAATAGACTCCCATGTTCCTAAAAATTCCAAAGTAATTCTATTTCTTAACCAGTTTCTTATAATGTCATCAGCTTTCGATTTTCCCTCTTTGTATTTACAAAAATCAGAAATACAAATATAATCATTATCATCTATGTTTGTAATATTTACTTTAATATTTTGAACTTCTATTATTTTATTTGACATATATTCACCTCCAATTTATCAAATTACAAAAGATAAAATTTTGAAAGAATGTTGATTTTTCAACAGTTTCGGCTAGTGTTTAGATAATTCATACTATACCAATTTATATTAGTTTTATTTTCATTCATCCAACTCAACTCCTTAATTTAGTTCTATTTTATCATAAACTTTAAATGTTCCAACTTCTGATATACCTAAGTTTATCTCTTTTATATTTAATTCTATAGGAAATTTGAATTCATTTGATAATTCTTCTATCATTTTATCATGCTTATCAGATATTTTAGAATCTTGAAACAATGTTGAGTGAAATCTAAAATTATCTCCATCAAATTTTATTAGAGGTATATTATATCTATTTAACAATTCATTGTTTAATATATTATGTATATTTCTAAGTTCTTTTGTTTCTTCTATATCAAACCATATAACTCCATTATTTATTTTACTAATACCAATAACACTAATTGACAATTGAGAAATATTTGATAATACATCTTTTATATAATTAATTGCTTCATTATAGTTTTCATAATAAAATGATGTCTTTAAAGATATATGTTGAGGTAAAGTATACGATACTTCACTTAAATTATAATTTTCATTAATCTTTTTACATATATTTCTTATATATTCTTCCTCTTTTTTATTAAAAACTAAACCAATCCAAATATACATAATATCACCTCTTTTTATTAATATAAAATGTGTCGGCATATTACAAGCCAGCACCCTAATTTCTCTCAAAAACAAGTATATTTTAACTTACTTTTTATTATTTTTCTTACTTTTTTATTAAATCTTGCAAGATTTCATTCCTTAAAAACCCCCATTTTATAATGATTTAAGTAATAGTCGTCATAAATACAAGTCAACCAGTTGATTCCGACTGATGGAAAACTTTTTGGACTATCATCTTTTTTCTTTTCTGCTCTAATTTTTCTTTTTTGATACATATCCATTTTAATCACTTTCTTTTTACAACTTGTAATTTATAGTTATCAACTATACTTATTTTTCAATTTTCTTATATACTCTATCTTCAACATATATCATCATTTGATTATATCTTACTACATAGAAAAAAACTGCTAATATTCCAGATATAGTTCCTATTAAATAACCTTCTGCATTTTGTAATTTTAATGCAACGATAACTACTAGCCAAACAATTATACATAGAACAATATCGAATATATGCTCTTTTAACCATTTCTTTTTATGAAACTCTATTTTTTCCTTTAGAGTAAATGTACTATTCTCTAATGCAACAATTAAATTTTCTTCTGCTTTTTCTTTATAATCTAAATCATTTATCTTTTCTCCTGAAATTAGTTCATTTATACTAATACTAAATTCTTTACTTAATAATTGCATCATTTCAATATCTGGTAGATAATGCCCATTTTCCCATCTTGAAGTTGTTTTATTAGTTACACCTAATTTTTCTCCTAGTTCTTCTTGTATTATATTTTTTTCATTTCTACATTGTGCAATAAATTTTCCTATTTTTACTTGATCCATAATAATTACCTCCTACAATAAGGATAGTATATTTTATAAATTTTGTCTTTACCATAGATGTAGAATACAATATAGGATGTTTGTTAATCATCTTAATTTTATAACTGCAATCTCTGGTCTATTAAATAGCCTTATACTGATTGGATAATTCCCAAGTCCACTTGATACATATAAATAAGAATTATTTATACTATATAATCCTTTAATATAATTTGTTTCTACATTTAATCCTTTTTGTACTATTTCTGGAAACCATATTCCTCTATTTATTATTGCACCTAAAAATGGAAGTCTAACTTGTCCTCCATGTGTATCTCCACATAATGATAAATCAATTCCAAATTGTTCAAATTCTTCAAAGTTTGAAATATGTGCTAATAAAATGTTGTACTCTTCTTTATTAATTTCAAAAGCATTTTTCAAATCAAAAGTTGCTGAATAGTACTGATTTGTTATACCATATAAATTTATTTTTGTATTTTTTATGGCTATTGTTTCTTTTTTATAATCTAGAACATTTACTTCGTTATCTTTTAAATTTTGTATGAATTTTTCATCACAATCATGTTCTCCATTTACAAAATATACTCTATATGATTTTGCTAGTTCTTGGAGTAGCTTTAAAGCTATTTGTTTGCCTTTTTCATCTTTTGCTGTATACATATCTCCTGTTACACAAATAATATCAGGTTTTTCTTTTTCTATTTTTTTAATAAGTTCTTTGTTATTTCTTCCAAATGAACTTCCATGCAAATCTGATATTTGAATTATGGTTATTTCATCTACTATTTTTTCACTTTCTATTATTTCATAATTAGTTTTAATTGTAAATGTATTAAAATACCATATTATCAAACCTGCACATATTATTATTATTAAAATAATAAATTTTTTCTTTTTCATTTTTACCTCATTTACTTAATTCTATATAAAACTCAATAAATTCATTGTCATTTTTAGCATAAATTTTTCCATTATGTAGTTCAATAATTTGCTTTGTAATTGCAAGTCCTAATCCTGCTCCCCCTGTGCTAGATGTTCTTGATTCATCTGCTCTATAGAATTTATCAAATATTTTTTCCAATTTGTATTCTGGAATTTTATCTCCTTTATTTTTAAATACAATTTCTATTTTATCTTCATATTCTTTTATATCTATTTTTATAGTTGTATTTAGATAACTATAATTAATAGCATTCTTTAATAAATTTCCAAATGCTCTTGCTAACTTATCTCCATCTCCCATAAATTGAATAGCTTTCGGCTTATTTAAAATACATTCTAACTTTTTTTCTTGTAACATTGGATAAGATTCTTCTACAAGCTGTTCTAACAAAAATACCAAATCTATATTTTGTTTAGTAATAGGCATTGATTGTAAATTATATCTTGTAATATCAAAAAATTGATTTGTAAGTTCTTCTAATCTTAAAGATTTTTTTAATGCTATATCCATATATTTCTTTTGCAAATTTTCAGGTATTTCTTTTTCATCAGTAAGCAAAGTTAAATATCCTATAATTGATGTGAGTGGTGTTTTTAAATCATGTGCCATATACATTATTAAGTCATTCTTTTTTTGCAATGCTTCTTTTGCCTTATTTTGATTTGACAACAAATCAACTCTTATATTGTTCAATTTGCTTTCTAATAGTATTAAATCATTTGATAACTTTACTTCCTTCTCTGGTTCTTTTATTATCTGATCCATAGCTTTTATTATTTCTACCATATTATTACTTGTATTTCTGATAACAAAAAAAGATATAATTGCAAATATTACTAAATATGTAATTCCAAGTAAGATTATCTTATTTGCTACGCACCAATAGTATATATCTCTATTTACACTTTCTAAACTGTCTGCTAGTTCATCATTATACACTCCATCTATTAATACTGAAAATAATATAATCGCACCTAAACTATATAATAATATTTTTATGACAGATTTTCTTGCTATACTATTTTTTAATTTTATAAATTCCTCATTTTTCAATTTTATATCCAACTCCCCATACTGTTTTTATAAATTTAGGATTTTTTGTATTTTCTTTTAACTTTTCTCTTATTCTTCTAATATGCACCATTACCGTATTATTATTTTCTAAATATTTTTCTTTCCATACTTTTTCAAATAGTTCTTCAGAACTTACTACATTTCCTCTTTTTTGTGCTAAATATAATAATATATCAAATTCCATAGGTGTTAATTCAATTTGCGTTTCATATAACCTGCAAATATGCTTATCTTGATCTATTTCTAATCCATTTATATAAATAATATTTTCTTCGCTTTTTTCATTGTATTTTGTATATCTTCTATATGCAGATTTTACTCTTGCAATTAATTCCAATGGGTTAAATGGTTTTGTAATATAGTCATCTGCTCCCAAAGTTAAGCCTTGTATTTTATCTTTATCTTCAATTTTGGCAGTTAGCATTATTACTGGAAAGTTGAGTCCTTTATCTCTTATCATTTTACATATTTTAAATCCATCAACATCTTTTATCATTACATCTAAAATAGCAAAGTCTAATTTTTGACTTTCTATACAATTTATTGCTTCTTTTGCATCGTAAAATTTAAAAACATTGTAATTCTCATTTTTTAAATAAACTTCCACTAAATCTGCAATTTCTCTTTCATCATCTAATACTAAAATATTCATTTTTTCCTCTTTTCTATTTCTTGTATTTTACCATATTTTTTTAATATTTTCTATAACTCTCTTCAAATGTAAGGAAATGTTAAGATTTATTTAATCATTTTTTAAAACTTATTTCTTCGTTCGGTTTTATAATATAAACAGGTTACAAGAAAGAGGAGGAAATCAAATGAAGAAAAAAAGAATAATAATACTTTTAATAATAATTTTAGGAATATATCTATTTTTTAGGAACACTCCATTTAACGATATATCTTATAATTTGAATAGATTTATTTCTAAAGTAACTAACACTTCAGAATATAAAACAATCAAACAAGATGTAAATAAAAATTATTTTGGCATAGGACAAGAAAAAGTAAAAAATAAAAATGGTTATTTTACTACATTTACAACTATTGAAAATCATAAAAAGACATATATTGAGTATAAACAAAATAGTGATGCTTCTTGGAGTAATAATCAATATTGGGGTGGAACTATGGCTGAAAATGGTTGTGGTATTACTGCACTTGCAATTATTTTGAGTGGATATGATCAAAAATATACTCCTGAAGATCTTAGGCAAAAATATTATCCTGTGTTAGATTATGACACACTTTCAAAAGAGTTATCTAATACATTTAATATTAAAAATACGGATTTTTATTATGATAATGTTCATTTATCTAAAGAAAAGTTACAAGAGCATTTAAAAACTAATAGACCTATTTTAATTTGTTTATGGAATCAGCCACACGATAATCGTTGGACTACTGCATCACATTATATGGTTTTACTGGCAACTGATGATAATGACATGGTATATATTTCTAATCCAAATGGTGGAAAAAATGATAGCAAAAGTTCAGGTTGGTATAAATTTAAAGAAATAACTCCTTATATCGCAAAAGCTTTATATATAGAAAGCTATAATTAAAAGACAGCATTAAGCTGCCTTTATTCTTATCTCTTATTATCACGACAAATTACTATTTTATTTCATCAAGTTTCTTTTGCTCTTTTATTTCTAATTTTTTCCTTTCTCTTTCAAGTTCTTTTAAACTCTTTTTAGGTGTTGGCATTTCTTCCGGCATCGTTCCACCAATATCTGCAATTGCCTTTCTAACTTTTTTTCCTACCTCATAATGTACATCTTTTGCTTCTTTCTCACCTTGTACATTATCTTTTAAAAGTTTTTGCTTCGTTTGATTTATTCTAAATA